>MDTB01117072.1_pt1 | contig 58567 bp, 60 predicted proteins | sample 811161 | NCBI WGS metagenome assembly MDTB01 (sample SAMN05326650, study PRJNA326480) | marine metagenome | isolation source: seawater | place: Mediterranean Sea | collected 2009 | reverse complement strand
TTTAGCTTTTTCATTAAGGTCATCCATCTTTTTCCTGATTTCGTCATCTGGTATGTTTTTACTCTTTAGATCTTCTTTTAATTTTCTGAAAACGTCCTGTTCACCAGCCTCTTTAAAATCTGCTTTGATTACTTCTTGAATATAATTTTTTTTTTGATCTTCGTTATAATCTAAAATATCTGAAACCCATTCTCCGATATATTTATTTCTTCTCGACTCAATTTTAAATTTCTTTTCCTCATCCATTACATGTTTTTTTTCAAAACCTTTTTGTCTTTTGTCAAATTCACTCATATTTTTTATTATAATAAAAGAATATTGATACTGCAACAACTCCGCAAACATTCATTAACAAATCTAAATTTTCATAATACCTATTTGGGATGATTAAATGCACAACTTCAAGTATAATACTAAGAAGTATCAAAAATATAAAAATTTTTCTAAGTTTTAGAGTATTGTAAAAACTTAAATATGCAAAAATAGATAAAACAAAATAAGAAATAAAATGACTAAACTTATCACTTGATGGTAAAGTTGATGCGTCACCTATTAAAATTAAGTTTACTAAGTTGCCTGGGAAAACTGAAACTGCTATCAAAAGAATTAATAGCAAGAAGAAAATATATTTGACAAATTTTAAGTGTTTGTTGTAATCCATTTTAAAAACTCTTTGTTGCCATATTTGATTTCTAAAAATAAAATACAAGGGATATTATATGAATGTAATTTTTTAACAGTCTTTTCTATTCTTTTGACGTTTTTTTGTGCCGTTTTAGCAAGTAAAATTACTTCCTTATTTTTATTTAATTTTTTTTTCCAACGAAATATTGATGTGACGTTTTTAATAATATTTGCACAAGCAATCAATTTGGAACTAATGAGTTTATCTGATATTAAAATAGCTTCTTTATTGTTCTTACATGTTATATATAAAATTACATGGTTGCTCATATTTAGAAATTTAACATATTAATTAAAAATGGCTAAACTAATTCTTTTGCGTCATGGACAAAGTCAATGGAATCTAGAAAATAGATTCACTGGTTGGTGTGATGCAGATTTAACAGAACAAGGAATAAGCGAAGCAAAAAAAGCAGGATATTTAATAAAGAAGAAAAATATAATTTTCAATTTTGCATTCACTTCTTTTCAAAAAAGAGCAATTAAGACATTATTAAATCTTATAGAAGAGCTTGATAAGCCTATAAAAAATGTAACTAAAGCTTGGCAACTTAATGAAAGGAATTATGGCGCTTTACAAGGACTGAATAAAGCAGAAATGGCAACCAAACACGGCGAGAAACAAATTATGATATGGAGAAGAAGTTTCGACACGCCCCCTCCTCCATTAGATAAAAAGGACCCAAATCATCCAAGAAACATGAAAATCTATTCTTCAATAAATCCTAATGATATTCCAGACACAGAATCTCTAAAAAATACCTACGAAAGATCTGTTCCGTATTTTAAGTCTAATATTGAACCAGTTTTAAAATCAGAACAAAATGTTTTGATTGCAGCTCATGGAAATAGTTTAAGGGCTATTTGTAAATATTTGTTTAATATTTCCGATGAGATGATTGTTAAGTTGGAGATACCAACTGGCAATCCTATTGAAATAGATTTAGATAATCAGTTAAAAGTAATTGATTACTCTTACATGGACATAACGAGAGCAAAAGAAATTTATTTTAATAAGTAATTTTCTGTTTTAATAATTTATTATAAATTTCAAAATCAGTGACATGTAAAAAACTATCGTCATGCTTTTGGCCTATAATTTTATGTTTATCAATCAGATCGTTCCATATTTCTCTTACGGAAAAGAAAGATTTACTCTTATTTTCAATTACTTTTTTATTAAGAATTTGACAACCAGTAAAAATATAGTTCTTAGGATTGTTCAATAATAAATCTTTTGCATCTAGGCCAAAGTCACATGGTAATCTTTTATCAAAACTTGACTCTTTTGTAGTAAGCAATAAGGCTCCCTCAGCTTTAGTGTCAAAATATTTCTTTTTCATTATATTAAAACTTGAAACATATTTTTTTTGCCAGATTGTGTCGCTATTCAATACTATAAAGTGTTCGTCTGTAAAAAAAGTCTTAGCATTCACTAAAGCTCCGCCTGTGTCTAGTATTTTTTCTTCGTAAAAAATTTTAATTTTATTATCAAATTTTTTTACATAATCCGAGATTTGATTAGCTAAGTAGTGGGTATTAATAGCGATATTTTTTACCCCTATCTCTTTTAAAAATTTTATTGAGTAGTTTAATAAATGTATACCAGAAATTTTTAATAATGGTTTAGGAGTGCTCTTTGTTAATGGCATAACTCTCTTGCCAAATCCTGCACATAAAATAATGGCATTCTGAATATTCATATTTTAATTTTTCTTTTCTTTTTATTACAATATTGACTCAAAATATTTCTCAATTCATCTAAATAATTATATTTTAGTTTCTCATCGAGAATTTTCCATGTATTGGGTATGTACTTAATATATTTATATTTTCCATCTCTTTTGTACAATCTTATAAATATACCAATAATTTTTAACAATCTTTGTACAGAAAAGAAATAGTAGCATTTTTTAAAATTTTTAATTTCTTTTTTTGAGATGTTTTTCTTTATATAAAAATTTAATAAATTTAACCTTAAAGACTCTGATGATTTTATCCTTACATCATCTATCAAGGAAGTCAGATCATAGCTTTTATGTCCTTTTACTGCGTCTTGACTGTCAATAATACCAATTTTGTTTTTACAAATTAATAAATTCTCTGCGTGAAAATCTCTATGAACAAAAACTGAATCTCTCAGTTCTAACTTGCTATAAAGCTTATTTATTTCTTTATTAATTTTATTTTTAATTAATTTGACTTTTTTATTACTGTAGTTCATAGGTAAGAACCAATCAAAAAATATTTTAGTTTCATTATTTAGAAAATTTTTTGAGTAGGAAGGAATTTGTGCCTTTTTTAGCATGTTTTTGTTTTGAATTTTTATAAGCAAATCAATTATTTTTTTATAATTTTTTAGTTTTTTCTTTCCGCTTAATAAGGTCTTAAAACTTTTTAAACCTAAATCCTCTACAATTACATAATTTTTTTTAATTTTTTGGTCTATAAGCTTGGGTGCAGCAAAACCAGATTTTATGAGAATTTTATTAATTTTGATGTAATTGTATAAATTTGATTTTTTATTTTTTGTACAAAAAATTAATATAAATTTTTTTCCTTTTTTATTAAAACGGTAAAATGATCGAAAAGATGCATCACCCACAATTTTTCGTGGTTTAATTTTTAAATCTTCCGAAATTTTTGATATAAATTTTTCTACTTTTCTCATTATTCGTATATTTCAATTTAATGCTTATTTTATTAATTTTTTTTTTGTTCAATAATTTTGGCCACTCAACTAAATTTATAAACTGATCTTCATAATCAAATATTCCGATATTATCTAAATCTCTTTTTGATTTTAATCTATATAGATCGTAATGAGCAATAGAAATTCTATTATTAACATCATAATACTGCACTATATTAAATGTAGGACTTAACACTTCTACAATTTTTTTTTTAAATTTTTGGTTAAAGTGATTTATAAAATATTTTGCAAATGTTGTTTTTCCAACACCTAGCTCCCCTTCTAGAAAAATATAGTCACCTTTTTTAACTTTATTAGATATTTTTTTTGCTATTTTAGATAGATCTTTTTCTGTAATTTGTTGCATTCAAATTAGTATCTATAATCATCATTTTTGTAAGGCCCAGATTTTGAAACTCCTATATAACTTGCCTGATCATCAGTTAGTTTTGTCACCTTAGCACCAAGTTTATCAAGGTGAAGTTCTGCAACTTTTTCATCTAATTTTTTTGGTAACACATAAACTTTATTTTCATAGTTGCTGGAGTTATTCCAAAGCTCTATTTGTGCCATTACTTGATTTGTAAAGGAAGCGCTCATAACAAAGCTGGGGTGTCCAGTTGCGCATCCTAAATTTACTAACCTTCCCTCAGCTAACAGAATAATTCTTTTTTTGTCTGGAAACTCTATTTCATGAACTTGGGGTTTGACTTCATTCCATTTATAATTTTTTAAGCTGTCAACTTGAATTTCATTATCAAAATGTCCAATATTACAGAGTATTGATCTATCCTTCATTTTTCGCATATGCTCTATTGTAACTATATCTTTATTACCAGTTGCAGTAACTACAATATCGGCTTTATTAACTACTTCATCCATCAAGACTACTTCGTATCCTTCCATTGCAGCTTGTAAAGCACATATTGGATCACTTTCTGTGATCATCACTCTTGCGCCGCTTTGTCTAAGAGAAGCAGCACTTCCTTTTCCTACATCTCCATAACCAGCTACAACTGCAACTTTGCCTGACATCATAACGTCAGTTGCTCTTCTTATTCCATCTACTAAGCTCTCTCTACAGCCATACAAATTATCAAATTTAGATTTTGTTACTGAATCATTTACATTGAATGCAGGTATCATTAATTTTTTTGGTTTTCCATTTTTTTTAAAGCCTTAACACCAGTTGTAGTCTCCTCCGAAACACCTTTGATACCTTTTAGTAAATTTTGATAATCTGAATGCATTAAAGCTGTTAGATCTCCTCCGTCATCCAAAAGAAGGTTTGGCTTCCAGTTTTTTTGCCCTTCAATTGTTTGTTTTATACACCACCAATACTCTTCCTCTGTTTCGCCCTTCCATGCAAAGACCGGTATGCCTTTTTTAGCAATTGCTGCTGCAGCGTGGTCTTGGGTAGAAAATATATTGCATGATGACCATCTGACTTCTGCACCTAAATCTACTAATGTTTCTATAAGCACTGCTGTTTGAATTGTCATATGTAGACAACCGACTATTTTTGCACCCTTTAATGGTTTGTTTTTTTTGTACTCATTTCTAATTGCCATTAAGCCAGGCATTTCAGTTTCAGCTAAGGAAATCTCCCTATCACCGAAATCTGCATCGTTAATATTTTTAACTTTATAATCAGGCATGTCCGAGGTTACTAGCAACAATTAATACACAAATCAATTATGTATTTTTTGGTATTTGGATGTCGATTACTGCTCCATTGTTTTCTGTTAAATTATAAGCTTTGATTGTACCCTTGTGGGACTCAATTATATTCTTAACAATATTTAGTCCTAAACCTGAATGTTTGCCTTTAGTATCTTCGGGTCTGTAACTATAAAATCGATCAAAAATTTTGTCTAAATTTTTCTCTTCAAAACCTGTACCTTCATCTCTAACGTTAATCCTATAATTATTATCTAACTCTTCTAGTTGAATTGAAACCTTGCTATCTTTTGGGCTAAAAGAAACTGCATTTTCCAATAAGTTGGCAATAACTTGCTCAATTCTACTTTCTATACCAAATATTTTAGAGCCGTTTTGTAGTTTGTGGTCAAATTTAATAATTATTTTTTTTTCTAGGTTTTTAGGGTCAACATTAAAATCTTCTATTACACTTTCAATCGTTTCCTTTAAGTTAAATTCTTTTGCAACTGATCTGGATTGACTAGCTTCATCTTTTAGAACCTGAGAGTAGTCAGTAATTAATCTTTCAATTCTCTCAACATCGTTGGAAAGTATTTTTAAAAGTTTTATTTTTTTTTCTTCATCTTTTGTTGTGTTTAATAATTCTGAAGCACTTTTGAGTGATGCCAAAGGATTTCTAATTTCGTGAGTTAGATCAGATGCAAATCTTTCTGCCATCTCTATTCTTTGATAAAGTTTTGTGGTCATGTTTGTTAATGATCTTGATAAATTTCCAATTTCATCATCTCTACTCACAATATTATCATTACTATTATTTTTAGGATTTTCATACGAGATTTTTTTTGCATACAAATTAAGGAATCTAATAGGATTAATTATATATTGATTTAAGAAAAATGAAAAAATAGAAATCACTATAACCGCAATTAATACTGATCTTAAAACAAAATTTTTTCTTTCTTCAATTGCTAAAAAAATATCATTTGATATCTCTGAAATAGTTATAATAATTTTTTTGTTATCATACGTCGAGACCAATGAAGATGTATGTATAATAAAATTATTATTAATGTTCTCTTTCTCTACCAAAAATTTATTTTTTTGATCCTCGATATTAATTTTTTTCAAGAAAGTGTAATTAATATTCATTTCTTTATTTAAATTTTGTTCAGATAGATTTTTTGAAGTAATTTCTTCATTGAGTTTACTCATTTCAATTTTAGTATCGCTAAAAAATATGCTTTTATCATAGTCTAAAACCAAAGAGTCTAAAATTAATTTCTTATCAATATTAAAAAAACGTATTTGGTCGATTTCATCCAAAATAAAACTAGACTTGGTTAAAAATTTTCTAATTGAATTTGAATTATTTTGTATCTTTTGAATTTTTAAATTGCTTTCTATATTACTAATTATGTTTTGATGTTTTTTCGAGGTTTTGTTTATTAATTCAGGTTCAATAGCCAAAAGATAAAGAAATGTAAAAAAGCCAAGAATTAAAAAAGCCATAAGATTAAAAACCAAGAATTGATTTAGCAATGATTTGGATGATAATAATCTAGTTATCATGTATTAGCATTCCAGCGATATCCACTACCGTATCTGGTTTCTATTGATGAAAATTCCTTGTCAATTTTTTTAAATTTTTTTCTAATTCTTTTTACATGACTATCAATAGTTCTATCCTCAATATCGCTGCTTTCCTTATAAGCTATTGTCATTAAGTGGGAACGTTCCTTAATTATACCCGGCCTCTTAGCAAGCTCATAAACAATTTGAAATTCTGTCGTAGTGAGTTTATCTGGCAAAGTTTTATTGTCCCATTCGCACTCAAGTTGTTCAGGATCTAACATTAATTTTCCTTGTTTAATTATATTTTTATTTTGCACTATTTTTTGATCTTTTTTTCTAAACTGAACTTTAATTCTTTCGATGAGTACTTTTATGGAAAACCCACCAGATTTCTTTACAAAATCATCTGCACCTAATTTTAATCCAAGTAATTCGTCAACTTCATCATCTTTAGAAGTTAAAAAAATAACAGGTATATCTGTTTTTTTTCTTAGTTTTTTTAAAAGTTCTTCACCATTCATTCTTGGCATCTTTATATCTATTATCGCTAAGTCAGGCGGTGTTCGTGAAATTCCAATGAATGCACTTTCACCATCCAGATAAGTTTGTACTTTAAAACCTTCATTTTCCAATGCCATTGAAACACTTGTTAAAATATTTCTGTCATCGTCTACAACCGCAATTACTTTTGTCATGATTCATGCGATAATATCAAAAATAGACAAAAATAAGACTATTTTAATGTGCTTCATTCCAGTTTTTTCCGCTATTTATGTCGACAATTAGAGGTACTGAAAACTTGATTTCTGGTTCAGTTGCATGTTCCATCTGTTGAACTACTAATTTGGAGACCTCTGAGGTATTCGACGATTTAACCTCAAAAAGTAATTCATCATGAATTTGAACTAATAACTTAGCATTAATTATCTTTTTATTAATTTTTTTATCTATTTTAATCATTGCAAACCGCAAAATATCAGCAGCTGTGCCTTGTATGGGTGCATTGATAGCGGCTCTTTCTTGAAAAGATCTTATTGTGTGATTTTTATCATTAATACCCTGAAAGTGACATTTTCGGTCAAATAAAGTTTTTATGTACCCGTGTTTCTTACAAAATTTTAAAGTTTCATTCATGTATGATTTTATTTCAGGAAATTTTTTAAAGTACGATGTAAGAAACTCATCTGCTTCTGAATTAGAGACAGAGATCTGTTTTGCAAGACCATATGCTGAAATTCCATAGATAATTCCAAAATTAATTGCTTTTGCTTTTCTTCTCATATCTTCATTAATTTCATCTGGTTTCTTAGAGAATATTTGACCTGCAGTAATATTATGAATATCCTCTTTGTTTTTAAATGCAGTCTTTAATTCCTTGACATCTGCCATATGGGCTAACACTCTCATTTCTATTTGACTATAGTCTGCAGAGATTAATTGATATCCTTTTTCTGAAACAAAAGCTGATCTAATTAATTTTCCCTCATTCGTTTTAATTGGGATATTTTGTAAATTTGGCTCTGCAGAAGCCAACCTTCCAGTATTTGTTGCTGCAAGTAAAAAAGATGTATGAACTCTTTTAGAACTATCATCGACATACTCTGGTAAAGCATCAGTGTAAGTACTTTTTAATTTAGACTTTTGTCTCCATTGTAAAACTAAATTTGGAAATTCATGTCCCTTATTTGCAAGATCCTCAAGAACTGAAACATTTGTAGCAAAGTTTCCTTTTTTTGTTTTTTTTGTGCCAGAAATTTTTAATTTTTGATATAAAATATCACCTAATTGTTTGGTTGAGCCAATGTTAAATTTCTCCCCTGAGATTTTAAATATTTTTTTTTCAATCTGACTTAAATCTTTTTTAAAGTTATTTGATAAATCGTTTAGTATATTAGTATCAATTTTAATCCCAGCTTGCTCCATTCTTGCTAGAATTTTTATCATTGGTTTTTCAAGATTTTCGTAAACACTTAATACTTTTTCTTTAAACAGTCTTTCTTTAAAAATATTATATAACCGCAAAGTGATATCTGCGTCTTCGCATGCATATTCCGAAGCAATATCAATTGGAACATAATCAAAGGTTATTTCTGATTTGCCCGTACCAACAATATCTTTAAATTTTATAGTTTTGTGACTTAAATGTAAATCGGATAACAAATCCATGTTATGTCTATTTTTACCTGCGTCTAAAGAATAAGATTGAAGCATCGTATCCTCTATTGATCTCACGTTAACTCCGAACTTATTAAAAATTTTAAAATCAAACTTAAAATTTTGACCAATTTTAATTATTTCTTCATCCTCCAAATAAGGCTTTAAGATGTTAATAACATCATCTCTACTGAGCTGCGACTTAATTAACTTATCATTTTTACTTTTATGATTTAAAGGTACATAAATTGCTTCAAACTCTTTACAGGAGATAGACAGCCCTACAAGCTCTGCTGTTTCTACATTTAAGGAATTTGTTTCTACATCAATAACAAAAAAACCTCTATCTTCGCAAACTCTTAAATACTTTTTTAAATCATCAATTTTTAAAATTATATTATAATTGTTTTTACCTTTTTGAGTTTTTGTCTCAGCTTTTTTAATATCATTTAAAGTTTGATTAATATCATTTGAAGAAGATGATATTTTTTTATACAAACGAGAAAATTCCATTTCTTGTAAAAAATCAGATAGTTTTTTAGTATTTTGTGGCTTTAAAATTAAGTCTTCAATTTTATTTTTAATTGGAACATTCTCGTCTAAAGTTACTAATTTTTTACTGATTATCGCCTTATCTTTATTATCATTTAAAGTCTGCCTTCTTTTTGGTTGTTTAATTTTATCAATATTTTTCAAAAGTCCATCTAAATCTTTAAATTTATTTATAAGCTCAGCCGCGGTTTTGATTCCAATACCAGGTACACCAGGTATATTATCAACTGAATCCCCTGCTAACGACTGGACGTCTATAACCTTATCTGGTGTAACACCAAATTTTTCTTCAACTTCTTTTGGTCCGATGAGTTTTTCTTTCATTGGATCAAACATGTTTGTTTGATCGTCTACAAGTTGCATCAGATCTTTATCTGATGAGATTATAGTAACTTTAATTTTTTTTTTTTTGGCAGAATTTTTAAAAGTAGCAATTATGTCATCTGCTTCAAACCCCTGCATTTCTATTGATGGCAAGTTAAATGCATTAACTGCTTTTCTGATATAATCGAATTGTGGAATTAAATCTTCTGGAGCATCTTCCCTGTTAGCTTTATATTCTTTGTATATTTCATTTCTAAAGTTTTTTCTGGCGCTATCAAAAATTACTGCGATATGGCTTGGTTTTTGATCAGTTGTATCGTTTCTTGCTTGCTCAAGAAATTTTTGCAACATATTGCAAAAGCCACTTACAGCGCCAACAGGTAATCCATCGCTTTTTCTGGTTAGCGGCGGTAATGCATAATATGCTCTAAAAATATAACCTGAACCGTCAATTAAATATAAATGTTTATTTTGTATCGACATAGATTTAATATTAATTAAACATATCATAAACATTAATTTATGAATAACTCAATTGCATTAGAAGTTAAGAATGTGTGTAAAACATATCTAACAAAAACAGGTAATGTAGATGCGCTAAAAAATATAACATTATCAATTAAACAGGGAGAAATATTTGGATTACTTGGTCCAAATGGTGCTGGTAAGTCAACCTTTATAAATATTTTAGCAGGAGTTGTAGTTAAAACGTCAGGTCTTGTAAATGTTTGGGGATTTGATTTAGATACAAATCCACGTCATGTTAGAGCCTCTTTAGGTATTGTTCCTCAGGAGATAAATGTTGATGCATACTTTTCTCCAAAAGAATTACTTGAAATACAGGCCGGATTATACGGAGTCGAAAAAGACAAAAGAATAACTAGTGAAATTTTAAAATTAGTTAATTTAGAAGACAAAGCCGATGCATATTCTAGAAGTTTATCCGGAGGAATGAAAAGAAGATTATTGGTAGCTAAAGCCTTGGTACACAAACCACCAATTTTAATTTTGGATGAGCCAACAGCTGGTGTAGATGTAGAACTTAGAAGAAAGCTTTTAGACTCAATTAAAAAACTTAATAATCTAGGAGTTACGATTATTTATACAACTCATTATTTAAAAGAAGCTCAAGATATTTGTGATAGAATTGCTATTATAAATCAAGGTGAACTAATTGCTTTAAATTATACTAAAGAATTGATAAAAGATAATCCGGATTTAGAGGAAGTTTTTTTAAACTTAACAAAAAATGGATAAAATTTTATTAAAAAATAATTATACACAAAAATTGAATTTAATTCTTATCGTATTTGTAGGAACTTTATTACTGACCTTATCTGCGAAAATTAAAGTTCCATTCATTCCGGTCCCAATGACTATGCAAACTTTCATGGTTTTATTCTTAGGATATTATTTAGGACCTAAATTAGGTTTAGCAACAACTGCTTTATATATTTTTGAGGGAGCATTAGGTTTTCCAGTTTTTACTGGCACACCTGAAAAGGGTATTGGGATAAGTTATATGATAGGGCCAACAGGAGGATATATACTTGGTTTTATTTTAAGTTCCTTTTTTGCTGGTATACAAAATTATAACCGAAATTTTTTTTCTAATTTATTTAAATTATTTTTATCTGTTTTACCTATCTACATTTTAGGTCTTTTATGGTTAGGTAATATTATAGGCTGGGATAAACCAGTTTTGGAATTTGGATTATATCCATTTATCTATGCTGAAATTTTCAAATTATTTTTACTTTCAGTAATAATATCGAAATTTAATTTTAGATTATTTAGGTGATCTTTTAGATAAAATTCTTTGAAGAGTTCTTCTATGCATTTTTAATCTTCTAGCAGTTTCAGAAACATTGCGATTACATAATTCGAATACTCGTTGGATATGCTCCCACTTTACTCTATCAGCAGACATAGGATTTTCAGGTGGTGCGGCCTTCTTATTTGGTTCAGCTAACAATGCTGCCTCAACATCTTCTGCATCCGCTGGCTTAGAAATATAATCAATTGCACCAGCTTTAACCGCAGCAACGGCTGTGGGTAAATTACCATAACCTGTTAACATAACGATTCTACTGTCAGGTTTTAATTTGTGGATTTCTTGAACTACATCTAATCCATTTCCATCTAAAAGGCGCAAGTCTATAGCTGCAAACGCTGGTGGAGCCTTTTTAACCATAATAATTGCTTCTTCAACGCTTTTCGCAAGAAAAGGTTTGAACCCTTTATTTTCCATAGCCCTACCAAGCCTATTTCTAAATGGGTCATCATCATCCACGATAAGCAAAGATTTGTCCTGAAATTCGGCTATATTTAGCTTTTTTGAGCTTATTTTCATAATTTATATATAATCAAGAAATAATCATTATCAAGTGACACATAGTCAAAAAAAAAGCTTCAATAAAATATTTTTCCACAATATTTTATTCTTTACATAATTTAGAAATCCTTTAATGGGGAATTATTAATTATTTTTTTATAATTATTTGTAACTATTGAGAGGTTATATGAGATGGCTAAGTTTAGATCCGTTGAAGAGCTGGTTAAGCAATTACGACCAGTAGATCCAGTATACTGCTATAGAAAAGATAGCATTAAATCAGCTACAAATTGGTTTAATGTAAATTTTCCAGGTAAAGTACTTTACGCTGTTAAATGCAATCCAAATGAAAAAGTCCTTAAAACTATTATTTCTTGCGGTATAGAAAATTTTGATACTGCTTCCTTAGAAGAAATCAAGCTCATAAAAAAATTATCATCGAATGCTAGAATTTATTTCATGCATACAATTAAAAATTCAGAAAGTATTAGCGAAGCATATTTTAAATATAATGTTAGAGACTTTGCTTTCGATAGCAAAGATGAGCTGGATAAAATATTAAAGTCAACCAATAATTCTAAGGATTTAAATCTTTTCTTAAGATTGCAAACATCGAATGAGTATGCAGAAATTGATTTATCAAAAAAATTTGGTGCAACTGTTAGCGAAGCTACACATTTGACGAAGCTTGCCCAAAGCTACGCTAAAAAACTTGCTGTAAGCTTCCACGTCGGTTCACAATGTATGAATCCGATTTCATATTCAAAGGCGGTAAAGGATATAGGTTCGCTTATTAAAAGAACTGGTATTACACCAGATATAATAAATGTTGGCGGTGGATTTCCAACTACATATCCTGATTTATACCCTCAACCTTTAAAAAATTATATAGAAGAAATAGATAAAGGAATTGAAAAACTAAATTTAAATAAAAAAGTGGAAATTATTTGTGAGCCTGGAAGAGCTCTCGTTGCTGAAAGTGGTTCAACAATTGTTAAGGTAGAATTAAGAAAAAAACAAAGTCTATATATTAACGATGGAACTTATGGATCCTTATTTGATGCAGGGCAACCTAAATTTATTTTTCCATCAAAAGCTATTCAACCTGATAAAAATTTTACAAAACGTATCATACCGTATAGTTTTTTTGGGCCTACATGCGATGGCTTAGATTATATGAAAGGTCCATTTAATTTGCCTAGTAATATAAAACAGGGTGACTACATCGAGATTGGTCAACTAGGAGCGTATGGTATTAGTATGAGAACAAAATTTAATGGTTTCTATTCGTCAGACATACACGAAGTTGAAGATAATCCAATAATGTCGATTTATAATGCTGATGAGAATAATAATATCAAAACGTTATTCGCATAGCATTAATGGATAATAATAAATCCAGTTTTCTAAATTCACCTGTAGAACATATTGATATAACTTCATTTGACTCTAGACCTATAATAAAAGCGATGTCCAAAATGTCGTTTACATCTCGAGAGGTAGCAAATGCAGCAAAAATTTATAATAACATGCTATCTGATAAAGATTGTACTATTTTTTTAACGATTGCAGGTTCAACCTCTGCTGCTGGGTGTATGAATCTTTATTCAGAATTAGTAAAAAATAATATGGTCGACGCAATTGTCGCTACTGGAGCATCAATAATAGATATGGATTTTTTTGAAGCTCTTGGATTTAAGCATTACCAAGGTTCACAGTTTCAGGACGATAACCTATTAAGGAATAATTATATAGATAGAATATATGATACATATATAGACGAAGAAGAGCTTCAAACTTGTGATAAAAAAGTATGTGAAATTGCTAACAAACTAGAGCCAGGTCCATACACATCTAGAAAATTTATAAAATATCTAGGAGAATATTTAAAAAATAATGCCAAAAAAAAGGGGTCTTTAATTCAAACAGCATACGAGCAAAATGTTCCAATATTCTGCCCGGCATTCACAGACAGCTCAGCTGGGTTTGGATTAGTAATGCACCAAGAAGAAAGGCCAAAAAATCACATAACAATTGACTCTATTAAAGAATTTAGAGAATTAACTGAAATAAAGCTTAAATCAAAAAGTTCAGGGCTATTTATGATCGGTGGAGGAGTACCTAAAAATTTTATTCAGGATACGGTTATTTGTGCTGAATTATTAGGAAAAAATGTTGAAATGCATAAATATGCTATTCAAATAACAGTCGCTGATTCAAGAGACGGGGCGTGTAGTTCTTCCACTTTAAAAGAGGCAAGTTCTTGGGGTAAAGTAGATGTCAAAGAAGAGCAAATGGTATTTGCAGAAGCTACATCCGTCTTACCTCTAATTGCGAGCGATGCATATCACACTGGAAATTGGAAAAACCGAAAAAAAAAGAATTTTCAAAATATCTTTGATGTCTAATATAAAAATTGCAATAATACAAATGAGAATGGTTTCCTCTCGAGTGAAAAACCTAAACAATGCAATAAATAAAATACGTAAGGCACACCAAAAGGGTGCAAAAGTAATATGTCTACCAGAATTATTTTTAACAAATTATTTTTGTCAAGTTGAAAAACACTCAAACTTTAAACTGGCAGAAAAAATTCCTGGTCCGACTTCAGATATACTTTGTTCTTTATGTAAAAAATTAAAAATAATACTACTTGTCTCCTTGTTTGAAAAAAAAGCAGCAGGAATTTATCATAATACATGTATAGTAATTGACAAAACTGGGAAAATTATAAGTAAATATAGAAAAATGCATATTCCAGATGACCCACAATATTATGAAAAATTCTATTTTACTCCAGGAGACTTAGGATTTAAATCTGTAAAAACTTCAAAAATCAATATTGGAACATTAATTTGTTGGGATCAATGGTTCCCTGAGGCCGCAAGATTAACATCAATACTTGGGGCAGAAATAATTTTTTATCCAACAGCAATTGGTTGGCATCCAAAAGAAAAAAAGGCTTATGGCAAATCTCAATTAGAGTCATGGATATCAATTCAGAGATCTCATGCAATTGCAAATGGCATTTATGTTGCAGCAGTTAATCGTGTTGGTTTAGAAAAAATGGGTTCAAAGACTTTAGAATTTTGGGGGAATTCCATAATTTTTGATCCAAGTGGAAATATCTTAGCAAAGGCCAAAAATTCAGAGGAAGTATTAATTTGTAATATAGATTTAAAAAAAATTGAAAAAGTAAGACAACACTGGCCTTTTTTTAGGGATAGAAGAATTGATAAGTATAAAGGCATTCTAAAAAATCCAAAAAATGCGTAATTCGCAAAATAAAAATCAATATAGAATGCCCGCTGAATGGGAAAAACAAAAGTCTACATGGATAGCTTGGCCTCATAATAAATCGGATTGGCCTGGTTTATTTAAACAAATACCAAGCGTCTTTTCAAAGATAATTTGTGAAATAACAAAAGTTCAAAAAGTTAATTTATTGGTTAGAAGTCGAGAAGAAATAGTCACTTTAACTGCTATTTTAAAAAAAACTAAGGTAAATTTAAAGAATTTAAGAATTCATGTTTGTAAAACTAATAGAGTATGGCTTAGAGATACAGCCCCTATTTTTATAAAAAAAAATAATAAAAAAATAATTTGTAATTGGAATTTTAACGCTTGGGCTAAATATAATGATTTTGGCTATGACAACAAGATTTTTGAATGTGTAAAAAAAAATAATAATTTTAAATTATTATCTCCAAAGTTTAAGGGAAAGAAGATCGTTTTAGAGGGTGGAGCTTTTGATGTGAACGGTAAAAATACACTAATAACAACGAAACAGTGCCTTTTAGGTAGAAAACAAGTAAGAAATAAAAACTTTGAGTCAAAAGATTATGAATACATCTTTAATAAATTTTTGGGAGTAAAAAAAATTATATGGCTTGATAAAGGTATTGATGGTGATGACACAAACGGGCATGTTGATGATATAGCAAGGTTTGTATCATCTAACGTGATTTTTATAGCTCATGAAACTAATAAAAAAGACACAAATTATAAAAATTTAAAAAATAATATAAAATTAATAGAAAATTACAATCAAAATAAAAAACTTAATTTAAGGTTAGTCAAAATACCAATGCCAAAAGCTAAATATATTTATGGAAAAAGAGTACCTGCATCATACTTAAATTTTTACATTGCAAATAAAATAGTTTTGTTACCAACTTTTAAAGATAAAAAAGATAAATTAGTTTTAAATATTTTTAAGCGTTATTTTAAAAACAGAAAAATTATACCAATAGATTGCTCAAATTTAATTTGGGGCTTCGGCGCAGTACATTGCATGACGCAGCAAGAACCATTGTAATGTCCTAATTAATCAGATCCTCATAACGCCATATAATTTTCACAACTGCTCCTAAACCGTTTTTTTTATTTTCAAAAATTATTTTAGCTTTTGTTCTTTCTAATAAATTTTTTGATATAAATAATCCCAATCCAAGGCCAAGTTTTGTTTTATCTACCGAGACAGATTTAATATACGGCTCACCTATTTTTTTTAATATTTCATCGTCAAAACCTGGCCCATCATCTGTAATTATAATTGATAGATCATTATTATTTTTTTCAATAAATATTTTTATCTCTGATTTCGAAAATTTTATTGAATTATCGATTAAACTTCTTAAGGCGTAAGTAATTTCTATTTGTTTATTGATTTTTAATGGTTCATGTTCCAATTTGTCTATAATGATAATTTTTTTGTCATGTTTTCTCTCATTTGAAAATACTATTTCGTTTAATAAATTTTTTAATGAAACTCTTTGTAAAAAATCGTCTTCCTGCTTGGGATCCGTTCCAATGTTTTTTAATATTAATCTACATCTGTCTGCTTGAGAAATAAGTAGTTCTATATCCTCTTTAAATTCTTTCTTTTCAGAAAGTTGTTTTTTCAACTCTCCTGAAACCAATGATATTGTTGCTAATGGAGTTCCTAATTCATGAACTGCAGCTGCTGCCAAACTTCCAACAGAACTTAAAGTTTGCTCATTAGATAAAGTCTTTTCTAGTCCTTCCAATGCTTTTGATCTTTTTCTATTTGATCTAGCAAGTTGATATGCATAATTTCCTAAAAAGATAATTCCAATTGTTGTAGATAACCACATACCTAATAAATAATATTTTGGAGTTTTTAATGTTTCTCCATCTGGACCAGGTAGTGGAAAATTAAAAAGGGCAAGTACTGAGCATAAAATTATTGATACTGCAGCTATAAAGAAACTACTATTTCTAGATAAGAAAGTTGTTGCAATAGTGGTTGGAACAATTATCAAAATAGAAAAGGGATTTGTGAGACCGCCTGTAAGAAATAGTAATAGTGCCAATTGAACTAAATCATAGAAAATATTAAAAGTAGCACTTAAATTATTTAGCTCGCCTATTTTACTTTTTTTAAATTCCAAGTAAGAATTAATGACTACGGAGACAATTACTAGGGCCCCACACCATAAAACTTCAAAATTAAACTTTAAGTAATAATAAACAAAACATATTGCAAAGATCTGCCCAAAGATAGCTATCCATCTAATATTAATGATTGTTTCTAGACTAATTTTTTCTTCACTAGAACCAAAAAATTCTTTTATGCTCATTTAGATATTAAACATCTAAATTAGAGACTTTTAAAGCATTTTTATCTATGAAATTTTTTCTTTTTGAAACATCTTCGCCCATTAAAGTAAAAAATATTTCATTGTCGTCATTCGTAGGTTTAGTGGTTTGATCGTCTAACTCTTTAGAATAAGTTACTTTTAGTAGAGAATTGTTTTCTTTATTTAATGTTGTCTCCCATAATTCTTCTGGGTTCATTTCTCCTAAACCTTTAAATCTTTGAATTGATAAACTTTCTTTACCAAGATCTATAATTTTATTTAATAGATTTCTTGGGGATAAAATGTCTGTTTTTTCAGAATTGATTTTATTGTTAAAAATACATTTGTCCCTAAAAACTAATATATCGGGCGTCAAATTTGATAATTGGTCTAATATTTTAATATTTTTTTCGGTAAAAAAATTAATTGGTATTTTATAAATTTTATCCTCATTATATTCACTACCATTTAAAATTATATTTTTGCCATCTATACTTGCTTTCCAATTTCCATCGATATTATTTTTTTTATTTCTTAGTTCAGCTACAGCTTTAGCAGCTCCTAGTTTTTTCTTATTGTCTAAATCGTCTAAAATCAATATTTTGTCTTTAACTTTGCTAAAAGCTCCTACTATTACTAAATCCTCTAGAAAATCTTGATCACACTCTATATTACTAAGTATATCTTTTAGTAAAAGGCACGCGTCTAAAATTGAGTCCAGTTCTACCTGAAAACTTTTAGAGGAGCTCTGAAATTCAAATTTACTTTTAGAATTAGTTATTGATAATTTTAATAATTCATTGTCTGATTTAAGATATTTAATATCTTTACCAATTTTTACTTTATAAAGAGGAGGCTGTGCAATATAGATCTTTCCTTTTTCAATTAATTCGTTAAATGGTTTATTGTTAAAAAATGTTAAAAGCAATGTCCTTATATGAGATCCATCTACATCGGCATCAGTCATTATGACAACCTTTCCATATCTTAATTTTTTAATATTAAAATCCTCAAAGCCGGTTCCTAATGCGTTTATCAATGTTATTATTTCATTTGAAGATAGCATTTTGGAGAATGTTTTTTTATCATTCGATTTTCCGTTTTTACTTTCAACAAAAGTATTCAATATTTTACCTCTTAGAGGTAATACTGCTTGATATTTTCTGTCTCTTGCCTGTTTTGCTGAACCGCCAGCAGAGTCACCTTCTACAATAAATAATTCCGTGATCTCATTATCAGAAGACTGGCAGTCTGCGAGTTTACCTGGCAATGTTGTTATATCAAGAGCGCTTTTTCTTCTTACATTCTCTCTAGCTTTTCTAGCAACTTCCCTAGCGATAGCTGATTGAATAATTTTTGCTAATATTAATTTCACTAATTTTGGATTTTGATCGAACCAGAAAGATAATTTATCATTAACTATAGTTTCTACAGCAGGCCTTACCTCTGAAGATACTAATTTATCCTTTGTTTGCGAAGAAAATTTTGGATCTTGAACTTTGACAGATAATACGCATATCAACCCTTCTCGCACATCATCGCCTGTAATATTAATTTTTTCTTTCTTAAGGTATCCTAAATTAGAAGCATACTTATTTATTAATCTTGTAATTGAATTTCTAAACCCAAGTAGATGCGTTCCTCCATCTTTTTGAGGTATATTGTTTGTGAAACAATATACATTTTCGTCATATTTAGAATTCCATATTAAAGAGCATTCTATATCAATTTCTGCTTTATTTCCTGTAAAATATATTGGTTTCTCTAATATAATACTATCGTCATCACTTTTAAGTTTCTCTTTTTTTTTATTAAGGTCTAATACAAAACCCTCTAACCCTTTATCAAATTTATATTCAAATTTATCAGGCTTAGATTTTCTATTATCGAATAATTCAATAGATAGTTTTTTGTTTAAATACGCTAATTCTTTAAGTCTTTTTTGAAGTACTTTAATTTCAAAATTTATGTTATTAAATATTTTTTTTGATGGACAAAAGTTTACAATTGAACCATTTTTTTCCGATTTACCTATTTTTTTAAGAGGATGTATTGCAATACCATTTTTAAATTCTACAAAATATTCGTGACCGTTTTTATGAATGTTTAATTTTAAGCTGTCAGATAACGCGTTCACAACCGAAACACCAACACCATGTAACCCTCCGGAAACCTTATAAGTGTTATGATCAAATTTTCCCCCGGAATGTAGTTGTGTCATAATAACTTCTGCAGCAGAAATACCCTCGGTTTTATGTATTTCAACAGGGATACCTCTACCATTATCTTCAACTGTTACCGTATCATCGGAATTAATTTTAACGCTAATTTTATTACAAAATCCTGCTAGTGCTTCATCAATGGAATTATCGACTACTTCAAATATCATATGATGCAAACCTGTTCCATCGTCTGTGTCGCCAATATACATCCCAGGTCTTTTTCTTACGGCATCAAGACCCTTTAATACCTTTATAGAATCTGCACTATAATTTTTGGGTTTTAAGTTATTTAGGTCAATATTTTTGCTCATTTTAATAATTTTATTAGACTTAAATATATCATTTTGAGCAGTAAAATTGCACCTTGGTTTTATGTAATTTCGATAAAAAACGCTTTATTTTCAATGACTTGAAAGAGATTTTTGTCATTTCCAGTGTACCAAGTCTGTGTCTCAAATTTGTCAATTTCCTCAAAGAATTTTTTTAAATTTGATTTGTCAATATGCGAGGATATTTCATCAAACAACATAATAAATTCCTGATTGTTATCTTTGTATAAATGGCAATTTGACAAAATAATTGATAATAAAATAGCTTTCTGCTCACCTGTTGAGAGATAATCACTGCTAATTTTTTTTTTTCCATCTTTAATTACAATGTCATCATCATTTATGCCAAAATTATTTCTTTTCGAGATTTCGTCGATAAATCTATTTTTGTATATTACGTGTTCTATAATTTTTAAAGCTTCACTTTTATTGTCCAGATAATTTTCGTAAAGATTACTGAATATAATTTCAAAACTTCTGAAATTTAAAAGCTTATTTTTAGATAAGAGACTAATTTTTTTTGAAAATATTCTTCGATTAATAAAAATATCAAAAATAGACTCTGAAATTTTTTTTTCTAATATACTTAACCATTTCTCATCTCTCTTTTCTTTTAACAACATCAACCTCTCTGTCGTGTATTTTTTATATTCATTTAAACTAAAATTGAAATCTTCGTCAAATTGTGCAATTAATTTGTCAATAAATTTTCTTTTTATTGATTTGCCTTCATACATTATCTTTTCCATGGGAGGAGATAACCAGATAAATTTAATAATTTCATTTATGGATTTAAGGTTTTTTACTGCTTTATCATCTACACTAAATTTTTTAGTAATATCTTCGTCATTTTTAAGTAACGTATACTCTAAGAAGAATTGGTTCTTATTACTTGATATCTCAATACCGACCTTTGCTCTTCCTTCTGTCCCTAATTTTATTAATTTATTCAATTTTTCTCCTCTAATACTTTTGGAACTGGAAAAAAAATTTAGCGATTCTATTAAATTTGTTTTTCCTGAGCCATTTGGTCCAATTACAACAATATTGTTATTGTTCTTAAGATTTTTTTTAAAATTTTGATGACTTTTAAAATTTATAATATTCAATTTGGATATATATGCCATCCAAATATTTATACTACACGCATTGGCATCACGACATAGGTACTAGACTTATCATTATTATCTCTTATTAAAATCGGAGATGAAGAATCTTTGGCTTTTAATATGATCTCTTTCGATTCTAAAACACCCGCTACATCAATTAGATAATTTGAGTTAAATCCTATTTCTAATACCTTACCAGTGTAGTTTGCCTCTATTTTCTCAATACCTCCTCCATGCGTAATATCTTTAATATTAAAAGTTATATTATTGTTTTCAATTTTGATCTTTACCACCCCTTTTCTATCAGAAGATAATGCTCTTAATCTGTCTAAAGCATTGGAAAATTTAATTACATCTGCCTTTATTTCATCTCGTTCATCTGTCGGTATCACTTTTTCGTAATCTGGAAACTTCCCATCAATAACTTTCGATATAAGTATAATATTGTCTATTACGAATTTTATTTTGGATTTAGTAGAAATTATTTTTAAATTCTTATTATCATCTCCAAGGATCGTCAATAATTCGAAAATAGTTTTTTTTGGAAGTATGATTGAATGAAAATTTTTTATATCCTGAACCTCTATTAATGTTTTACAAAGTCTATGACCATCCGTTGCAACTGCAATAAGTTTTGATTTATCATTTTGATCACAGCCGAGGTATATTCCATTCAAATAGTGTCTAGTTTCGTCATTAGAAATTGCAAATTTAGTTTTGTTTAATAATTTTAAAAATTCTTTTGATCCTATAACTGTAGGTTCCTCCTCTATATTATCCTCCAAGATAGGAAACTCATTTGGGGACAAACAAGTTAATTCATAGTCAGACATTCCTGAAATGAGTTTTAATTTTGTCTCATCTTTTAAGGCAAAATTTAATTGAGAAGTAGAAGGTAATTTCCTCACTATATCGTATAATGCTTGGGCACCTGTTGTAGTTGAACCATTTACTTTTACTTTGGCATTAATTTTTTCACTTATTATCATGTCCATATCTGTTGCTGTCACTAATAGCCCTTCTTCTGTGGCTTGAATTAATACGTTAGACAATATTGGCAGTGTATTTTTCTTTTCTACGACACCTTGAATATGCGTTAAAGACTGGAGTAGAACGTCTCTTTCAACATGAAATTCCATATCATTTTTTTAAAATTCTATTACTAATTTCTTGTACTTCTAGGGCAAATTTTTTATCGTTATGCATCAAATCTTCAATTTTTTTTATAGCATGTATTACTGTTGTATGATCTCGTCCTGTAAACTTTCTGCCTATTTCTGGAAGAGATTTGGTCGTCAATTTCTTTGATAAATACATTGCAATTTGTCTTGGTCTTGCAATGTGCCTTGATCGTCTAGCAGATAAAAAATCCGTAATAGAAATATCATAAAAATTCACTACGATCTTCTGTATATCCTCAATATTAACAACTGCATTCATATTGCTAAACAAATCTTTTAAAATTAGTTTCGCATCTTGAAGCGATGGATTTCTATTTTGAATTCTAGATGTTGCAATGATTCTATTTAAAACACCCAGCATATCCCTTATGCTAGATTTAAATTCATTTGCAATGAAAGTTAAGATTTCATCACTAATAACAAGATCTTTAGAAAACTGATCTTTTTCAGCTAAGCAACGTTTTTTCAAAATTTCTAACCTCAATGAGATATCTGGCTGCTGTATGTCTACAACAAGGCCACCCGATAATCTTGACTTTATTCGGTCCTGGATCCTGTCGAGATCATTAGGTGAGCGATCAGATGATATTACTACTTGTGACTGATTTTCTATTAGACTATTAAAAGTGTAAAAAAATTCCTCCTGGGTAACATCTTTTCCACTTATAAATTGTATATCATCTAAAATTAAGACATCTGCGTTTCTAAAAATATCTTTAAATTTATATGTATCTTTGTTTTTTATAGATTTTACAAATTGATACATAAATCTCTCCGCTGATAAGTATATAATTTTCTTCTGCAGTTGTTTTAATTGATTTCCAATTGAATTTAATATGTGGGTTTTGCCTAACCCAACTGATCCGTAAATGTATAAAGGATTATAATGACCCAAATTCTCACATATTCTTTTTGCAGCGGAAAAAGCTAGCTGATTGCTCTCACCTGTAACAAAATTGTCAAAATTTAATCTAGGATCTATTCTATTTACACCGTAATTTGTATCTTTAATATCAATAATTTTAGACTTAGTATTAAAATCAAAAATATTTGAAATTTTTTCATTTACAAATATTTCGCTAATCTCAAATTGAATTCTCGATATTGAGTTGTCCAGTTTTTGAAAATGGTCAAGAATTTTATCAGCGTAATGAGATACAATCCAATCTCTAACAAATCTTGTTTTTACACTCAATATTAAAGAGTTCTGCTCAACACCTTTGGCTTCCACATTTTCTATCCAACTCTTATATACATCAGCTCCGTATATTTCTTTTAGTTTTAATTGGACAATACTCCAATTTTTTTTCAAATCATCTGAAATATTTAAGGCTGAGGAGTTTTTAATATTCATATTATTTATTTTAATTACATCATGGAATATAAATAATATATAAAAAAAATGCATGTCGCCTATTAAGTGAAGCAACTTAAAATTGTTCAACTACAGAGATTAATTTTTTTTAGAAAATATTTTTTTAGATATTCTAGAGATTTTTCTAGAGGCAGTTTTTCTTTTGATAGATCCTTTTTTTGATGTCTTCATCAGTACAGATTGCAAATTATTGAACAACTTTTTTGCTTTATTTAAATCTTTAGATTTTATAGCTTTTTCTATTTCTGATACAGCGCTCTTGTATTTTCCAATTCTAATTCTGTTAATGGACGTTTTTCTTTTTATTACTCTTGTTTTTTTTTTTAGCTGATTTAATATTGGCCATTTAAAAACTCGAGTTTATATGTTTCTTTTAATAATAGGTCAACTTTATTATAACTTTTGACATTTTGGGCAGTAAAATTGAGAACGACCATTAACAATACTCATAATTATTTTTTTATTACAACCAGAAGTAAGACAAGAATTATTGGTACGGTTGTAAACTTTAAATTCTGATTGATAAGACCCAGTTCTCCCCTCAGAGTTGTGATAATTTAAAATAGTTGAGCCACCTTTTCTTATAGAAGACTTCAAAATTAATTTAGTAAACTTTAAAATCCTTAAAATTTGGCTTTTTTTTAATTTAAAGCAACTTGTATTTGGATTAATCCTGGATGCATATAATATCTCATTAACATATATATTGCCTAATCCTGAGACAAATTTTTGATCCATTAGTAAATTTTTGATCGAAATTCTTCTTTTTTTTATTTTCTCATCAAAATATTTGTAATTAAATAATTTGCTTAATGGCTCAGGGCCTAAATTACTTAAATGCCTAGGAAAATTGTTATTATTTTTATAAATCCTAATAAATCCAAATTTTCGGATGTCATTATATATTATCGAAAATTTTTTAAATCGTATTAATAAGTGATTGTGTTTTTTGATTATATTTTTTTTATTATAAAAGCTTGTGTCTAATTTGAGAGAGTTTTTTTTAACAATATATCTTCCTGTCATACCAAGATGAGATAGGAGCGTATTATGATTAGTTTTAAATAATATAAATTTTGACCTTCTTTTTACTGCATTAATTGTTTGACTTTTTAATATTTTTGGCAAGTTTGCAGGGATTTTGTATCGTAAATTACCATTAAATATTGTCACATCATAGATTTTTTGGTTAACTATATACTTTTTTAGAGTTCTTACTGTGATTTCTACTTCTGGGAGTTCTGGCATATAATATGTTCAATAATAATATGAATAATATCCACTTTAATAAGAATAAACAAAAGATTGTGCAAGAAGTATTTAAATCTTCGTCTAGTAATTATGATTTAATGAATGATTTGATGTCTTTGGGTTCTCATAGATTATGGAAAACAAAAATGATTGAAAATATCAATTTTGATGACTCCGATGTTATTATTGATGTGGCGTCTGGTACAGGGGATTTGTCAAAATATATAATAAAAAAAAATCCAAAACAAAAAATTATTAGAGTTGATCCTAACAAAGAAATGTTAAACAAAAATACCAGATTTTTTAAAAATTTCCCAAATGTTAGTGCTATAAAATCTGTGGCAGAAAACTTACCAATTGACTCAAATAGTATAGATATTTATTTAATAAGTTTTGGTCTTAGAAACTTAACAAATATTGAACACTCATTATCAGAAGCTTACAGAGTTTTAAAACCAGGTGGCCAATTTTGCTGCATGGAATTTTACAAAGTAAAAAAGCCAGTTATTAGGGAATTATACAGTTTTTATAGCAATATAATTCCATTTTTAGGAAAAATAATTAATGGTGATAGTAAACCGTACAAGTATTTAAATAAAAGTATTGAGGATTTTTTTACACAGGATCAAATTTCTAAGAAGCTCATAAATAATAAATTTTCAAATATTTATAAAGAGGATCTGTTATCTGGAATTTTGAGTATTCATCACGCTTGGAAATTAAAATGATTAAAAATATATATATTTTATTTAAAATAGGTAGAGTTCTATCTAAATCAAATACTTTAACTTATTTTGACAAAATTTATAAAATTCCTTTTTTTTTAAAAATATTTATTAAAATATTAGGTTTTTCAATTTTAAAGCCTAAATATACAAACGATGTTCCCGTTGGAGAAAGACTGTCATCAGCATTAAAAGAGCTAGGACCGACGTTTATAAAATTGGGCCAATTTTTAGGTACTCGACCTGATATTGTTGGTATAGATTTAGCAAAAGAGCTTCAAAAATTACAAGATACTCTTCCACCTTATGATCTATATATTGCTAAAGATGCAATTAAAATGGAGTTAGGTGAAGAAAATTTTAAAAAAATTAAAAAATTAAGTAATCCAATCGCAGCGGCATCGATAGCTCAGGTACATTTTGCAGAAATAATTTTAGAAAATAATCAAACAAAAAAAGTCGCAGTCAAAGTTTTGAGACCCAATATAGAGAAAATTTTTAATCAAGAACTTGAAGCTCTAATGTTGTTTGCATCAATTGTTGAAACATTAGCACCGAAAACACAGAGATTAAAACTTATTGAGGTAGTACATCTGTTAAAAGAAATTACTGCTATTGAAATGGATCTTAGATTTGAAGCAGCAGCTGCAAATGAACTTAAAAATAACACAAAAAATGATAAAAACTTTGTTGTACCAGAGATATTCTGGGATTACACATCTAAGAGAGTCCTGACCTCTGAATGGGTTAATGGGATACCAATTAAAAATCTTGCTGAAATAGACAAAACGAAAATCAATAGGAAAGATTTAGCTACTAATGTCATACAAAGTTTTTTGTTACAAGCTGTTAGAGACGGTTTTTTTCATGGTGATATGCACCAAGGTAATCTATTCGTTAAAGAAAATGGAAATATAATTCCCGTAGATTTTGGCATTATGGGAAGGCTAGATAAGTACAATAAAAAATATCTTGCTGAAATTCTTTATGGTTTTATTGAAAGGGATTATAATAAAGTTGCAGATGTCCATTTTAGAGCAGGATTGGTGCCTGCGACAGAATCTAGAGAAGCCTTCTCACAAGCTTTAAGATCAATTGGGGAACCTATTTTTGGCCAAAAAATAAAAAATATTTCAGCAGGTAAGCTTTTGGCTCAACTTTTCGAAATTACTGAAAAATTTAACATGACTACACAACCACAATTATTATTATTACAAAAAACAATGGTCGTAGTGGAGGGTGTGGCGAGATCTTTAGATCAAGAAGCAAATATATGGCAAATTTCAAGACCAGTTTTAGAGAAATGGTTAAGGGAGGAAATAAGCCCAAAAGCTAAAATATCTGAGGCTATAAACACAACAGGACAAGTAATAGATCGTTTACCTGAGTTACCTAAGCTAATGGATAAGGCATCGAAAGCTTTAGAATTGTTAGCAACAGGTGCAACATCCGCAAATTCAGAAATATCAAAAAATCTCAAATTTGAAAAATTAAAAATAAAACATCAGAGAAATAACATTATTATATCTTTTTTATCAGTTGTAATTTTACTATTAGTAGTATTCAATTAAAGTATGGAACTAAATAATAAAAATCTTTTATTGATAATTTGCGGAGGTATTTCAGCATATAAAAATTTAGACTTAATAAGAAACTTAAAAAATTTAGGGATGAATATAAAAGTTATATTAAGTAAAAGCGCAAAAGAATTTGTAACACCGCTCTCGGTAGCATCTTTATCTAAAAACAAAGTATATGACAATGAATTTACTTTAAATAACGAAATTGAGATGGACCATATCGCATTATCTCGATGGGCAGATTTAGTTATGATTTGTCCGGCAACAGCAAATATGATATCTGAGATTGCTCGAGGCTCCGCAAAAGATCTAATCACAACAGTTATAATGGCTTCAAATAAAAAAGTTTTTTTAATTCCTGCGATGAATAGTAAAATGTGGGAAAATAAAATAAATCAACAAAACGTAAAAAAATTAAAACTAGCCGGGTATTACTTCCTTGGACCTGATAATGGTGAATTAGCATGTGGGGAATTTGGGATTGGCAAAATGTCAAAAACAGAAGAGATCGTACTCATGCTAAAAAATTTTTTAGCAATAAATAATATTGATTTAAAGGCAATTGTTACGGCAGGTCCTACACGAGAATACATTGACCCTGTTAGATATATCACCAACGAATCTTCAGGAAAGCAGGGTTTTGAAATAGCAAAAAAACTTAAGCAAGCAGGCTTTAAAACAAAACTTATATTGGGACCATCTAATATTGATGCGGAATTAGAAGTGGACACACAAAGGGTAATAACATGTGATGAAATGTTTAATGCTACTCAAAATTCTTTACCTTGTGATGTACTGGTTATGTGTGCAGCAATAGCTGATTTTAAATTCAAAAAAAACCAAAAAAAAATTAAAAAAAAAAATCAAGGTCTGAAAATCGATATAGATGAAAATATTGATATACTAAAACACTTTTCAAATTTAAACCAAAATAGACCGAAACTAGTAGTTGGTTTTGCTGCGGAGACAGAAGATTTAGTTAGAAATGGAAAAGCAAAATTATTAGATAAAAGATGTGATTGGATCATTGCAAATGATGTATCAAACAAAAATTTAGGTTTTAATTCTGACTCAAATAAAGCAACTATTATTTATAAAAATATGGAAATTGAAAATTTACCGGAACAAAGTAAATCTAGCATCGCATCTAATATTGTAAATAGAATTTTAAGACAGTTCGATCTTAATGATAAAAGAGATATTAATTAAAAAGTTAAGTCCAGACGTTAATCTTCCTTCTTTTAAAAGTGATGGTGCTTCTGGATTAGATTTAGAGGCACACTTACAAAATGACATTATAATTAAACCAGGTAAATATACTTTGGTGCCAACTGGTATTGCATTACTGATGCCGGAAAAATGTGAGGCGCAAATTCGACCTAGATCCGGTCTTGCTGCTAAAAATGGAATAACTGTGTTGAATACACCAGGAACTATCGACTCAGACTATAGAGGTGAAATTAAAGTAATTCTAATAAATTTCGGAAATAAAGAATTCGTTATTAAAAACAAAGATAGAATAGCTCAAATGGTATTTGCAACTATTGAAAAACCTTCTTTAAGGTTGTCTAGTGAGTTGGAAGAAACGAAAAGAAATACTGATGGGTTTGGTTCAACTGGCAAATAGAAAATGAAAAAAATTTCAGAATCTTATATAAATAAATACCTACCACAAATGAACCTTAAAGAAATAAGCATAGAAGGTCAGACAAAAATATTTAATGCTAAAATAATTGTTATTGGATTAGGAGGCGTAGGAACTCCTTTTTTAACTTATATGTGTAGAGCTGGTATATCTAGTATTGTAATAGTCGACCATGATAACGTTACATTATCAAATTTGCATAGACAAATAATGTTTTTCCCTAAAGACTTAAATAAAAAAAAACAACTTCTGTTAAAAGTCAAATAAAACAAATAGATAAAGATGTTAAAGTAAAAATATTTAATACTAAAATTTCAAAAAAAAATATAAAAAGTATAATCAAAAACTATGATTATGTTATAGATGGAACTGATAACTTTAAAACTAAATTATTAATTAATGATGAATGTAAAAAACAAAAAAAAACAATTATTTATAGGAGCAGTAAATCAACTAGAAGGCCATATATTTTATTTTGACTTCAAAAAAAATTATTCATGTTTAAGATGTTTTATGCCTTCTGAACCTAAATTATCGCCTCGATGCCAGGATGAAGGTATTTTAGGCACAGTTACTGGCGTAGTAGGTACATTAATAGCGAATGAAATTTTGAAAGTTATTACCAATAACAAATCACAATTACTTAATAATATCCTGATTATAAATTTTGAAAAGCTAACTTTTAGACAAGCTAAAATTAATAGAAGATTAACCTGTAAACATGGCAATTAAAAGAATCCTATTTTTATTCTCAATATTTTTTTTATTAGCAAATAATACTTCTGCAGAAATTAAAAGTCTAAAAAATAATAAAACAAATGTTAGATTAGGACCAGATATATCTTATCCCATAAAATGGAAGTATAAAAAAAAAATATTTACCAGTTCAAATACTAGATAAACATTATAATTGGAGAAAAATTAAAGATTTTGAAAATGACACTGGTTGGATACATATATCTCAACTTTCCAACAAAAAAACTGTTATATCTATAGAGGAAAATGTTTTAGTTTTTAGTAAACCTACTATATTTTCTAGACCAGTTAAGAAGCTAAGTCAGAATTATTCTCTCATATTAAAAAAATGTTCAGGAAATTGGTGCAAAGTTAAAAATAAAAATGTTATTGGCTGGGTGCAAAAAGATAAGTTATGGGGTAAGTTTAGTAACTAAAAATTTAATAAAATTAAAATATATAAATGAAAAAAAAAAAATAAATATAACTATGACGAATTAATTTCTTGTGCAGATGGAGTTCTATTTGGCAACGGCAATGCAAGATTACCATCTCCACCGATGCTTATGTTTGATAGAATCACTAAAATTAATGATAGTGGAGGGGTTTATAAAAAAGGATATATTGAGGCTGAACTTGATATAAAAAAAAATTTATGGTTTTTTGATTGCCATTTTAAGACAGATCCCGTGATGCCGGGATGCTTGGGTCTAGACGCTATGTGGCAGTTAGTTGGTTTTTTTTTAGGATGGTGCGGTAATCCTGGTAAGGGGAGAGCTCTTGGTTGTGCTGAAGTTAAGTTTGTGGGTGAAGTTTTGCAAAAAGCGACATTAGTGAAGTACATAATTCAAGTAAAAAGAATAATAAAAAAAGGAGATACTTGTGTTGGACTTGCAGATGGAATACTTTTAGTTGATGAAAAAGAGATATATAATACGAAAAATCTTAAAGTAGGACTTTTTAAATCGAGTATATGAAAAAAGTGGCGGTAACAGGAATTGGCGTAGTTTCATGTCTTGGTAATAACCAAGATGAAGTACTAAATTCCCTTCTAAACACCAAATCAGGCATCACAAATTGCAACCAGTATAAAGAGTACAACTTAAAGAGTCATGTTCACGGTAAACCAAATATAAAATTTGAAGATCATATAGATAGAAAAGTTATGAGATTTATGGGTGCGGGCTCTGCTTATAACTACATTGCCATGAGCGAAGCAATTAAAGACTCAGGATTAAAAGATGAGGAGATAAGTAATGTCAATACAGGCATGATCATGGGTTCAGGCGGGCCATCAATTGAAAATGTAATTTTAGCCGCAGATAAAACTAGAGAAAAAAATCCAAAAAAAATGGGTCCATTCATAGTGCCTAGAACGATGGCGAGTACTGCATCTGCTACTCTTGCAACTCCTTTTAAAATTAAAGGTGTCAATTATACTATCAGCTCTGCATGTGCCACGAGTGGCCACTGCATAGGTAATGCAATGGAAACGATACAATCAGGTAAACAAAAAATAATGTTTGCAGGTGGTAGTGATGAAGTTCATTTTGCAATGACAGCAATGTTTGATGCTATGACGGCTTTGTCATCAAAATATAATGATACACCTGAAACAGCATCGAGACCTTACGACAAAAGTCGAGATGGTTTCGTAATATCTGGAGGAGGAGGTGTACTTGTTTTAGAAGAGTTAGAGTATGCAAAAGCTAGAGGGGCAAAAATTTATGCTGAAATAACTGGCTATGGAGCAACATCAGACGGTTATGATATGGTGGCACCGTCGGGAGAGGGTGCAATAAGATGTATGAAAATGGCCTTAAAAACCTCAAGAAATAAAATTGATTATTTAAATACGCATGGTACTTCGACTCCTGTTGGTGACATAACTGAATTAAAAGCCGTAGGTGAAGTGTTCAAAAGCAATATTCCTAAGATAAGCTCTACCAAATCTTTATCTGGTCACTCATTAGGTGCCACATCTGTTCATGAGGCTGTCTATTGTTTAATTATGATGAAAAATAATTTTATATCGGCCTCAGCTAATATTAATGATTTAGATGATGAGGCTAAAAACTTTCCAATTGTAAGGAAAGTAGAAAAGGAAACATTAAAAGCTGTAATGTCAAATAGTTTTGGTTTTGGTGGAACCAACGCAACTTTAGTTTTTGAAAAAATATAATGTCATTACTTAAAAATAAAAAAGGTTTGATAATGGGCGTAGCTAATGAGAGATCTATAGCATGGGGAATTTCAAAAAAATTGGCGAATGAAGGCGCTGAATTAGCTTTTACTTATGTTGGTGAGTCATTAAAAAAAAGAGTGATTCCGCTAGCAAACTCGTTAGGTTCTAAATTAACAATAGATTGTAACGTTGAAAACGAACAGCAAATTAAAGACACTTTTTTACAAATAAAAAGAGATTGGGTAAATATAGATTTTGTTGTTCACTCTGTAGCATTCTCTGATAAATCCGAGCTATCTGGTGAATATTTATCAACATCAAGGAATAATTTCTTAAATAGCATGTTAATATCCTGTTTCTCTTTCACTGAAGTTGCTCGCAATGCTGCGCCACTAATGAAAGAAGGTGCGAGTATGCTAACTTTAACATATGAATCATCGAAAGTTATACCAAACTATAACGTTATGGGGGTATGTAAGTCCGCACTCGAAACAAGTACTAAATACTTAGCAAGAGATCTTGGAAAAAAGGGTATTAGAGTTAATGCAATAAGCGTCGGACCTATAAAAACTTTAGCTGCCTCCGCGATTGGTGATGCTAAGTTTTTATATAAATGGAATGAAGACCACTCTTTACTAAAAAGAAATGTTAACATTGATGATGTAGGAAATTCTGCCTTATATCTTATAAGTGACCTTGCTGCAGGTGTTACAGGTGAGATACATTATGTTGACGCTGGGTATAACAAGGTTGGAATGCCTGATCCAAAAAATATATCCTAGTTTACAGCTTCTTTAATAGATAGTTTTACTTTACCTCTGTCAAAACCGATTACTTTAACTGAAACTTCATCACCTTCTTTTACGACGTCAGTTACTTTTTCAACTCGTTTTTTATCAAGCTGTGATATATGGACTAAACCATCCTGTTTACCTAAAAAATTAACAAATGCACCAAATTCCATGATTTTTACGACTTTACCCTTGTAAATTTTTCCAACTTCCGGCTTCTCGATTATTTCATTAACCATTTTTATCGCTTTGTTTCTTATCTCTTCATCAGCTGCAGAAATAGTGACTACTCCATCGTCATTTATATCCACTTTAGCTCCTGATGTTTCAACAATTTCTCTGATTGTAGCACCTCCCTTTCCGATAATTGCTGCAATCTCTTTCTTATCAACTTGAATTTTCTCCATTTTAGGAGTGTATTTTGATAATTCTAAATTTGACTTTGAAATCGCTTTAGACATTTCCTTTAAAATTTTTAACCTTCCATCTTTAGCCTGTTTAAGTGCTTTTTCCATAATCTCAAAAGTAATGCCGGTAATTTTAATATCCATTTGTAATGAGGTAATACCATCTTCTGTTCCTGCCACTTTAAAATCCATATCACCTAAGTGATCTTCATCACCTAAAATATCACTTAAGATTGAAAATTCATTTCCTTCTTTAATTAAACCCATTGCAATACCAGCGATCGGTTTTTCTAAAGGTACTCCGGCATGCATTAAAGACATGGATGAACCACAAACAGTAGCCATAGACGATGAACCGTTAGATTCTGTTATTTCTGAAACAATTCTAATTGTATACGGAAAATCCTCTTTTATAGGTAGAGATGAATTAATTGCTCTCCAAGCAAGTTTACCATGACCAATTTCTCTTCTGCCGGTTCCGATCCTCCCAACCTCTCCAACAGAAAATGGTGGAAAATTATAGTGTAACATAAACCTAGATCTTGTCATACCTTCTAGGCTTTCAATTTTTTGTTCGTCCTCAGGTGTAGACAAAGTAGTTGCTACTATCGCTTGTGTCTCACCTCTTGTGAATAAAGCAGATCCATGAGATCTTGGTAAAATACCTACTTCACATTCAATATCTCGCACTTCGTCAAGTTTACGTCCATCTATTCTAACTTTGTTTTTTAAAATATTGGTTCTTACTATATCTTTTTCTAAAGATTTAAACTGATCCATAACCTCGACATTTGTATATTCCTCGCTATTTTCGTATTTTTTTTGCAACAACTCTTTGCATTCATTTATGAAATTTGATCTTGTTTTTTTATCTTTTTCTGAAAATGCTTTTTTAAGCTTTTTTTCTACCTCTTGCGATAGATCTTTTTTTAAATTTTTATAGTCTTTTTTCTCAATTTCAATTTCTTCTTTTTTAACTTGCTTTTTAATTTCTGAAATCATTTCTATAACTGGTTTGAAGTTTTCATGTCCAAACTTAACAGCGTCAAGCATTTGTGACTCAGATAATCCTGATGCTTCAGACTCTACCATTAAAACTGCATTTGATGTCCCCGCCACTACAAGTTCTAGAGAGGATTTTTTTAATTGATCTTTTGTTGGATTAAGCACAAATTTATTTTTGATAAATCCAACCTTTGAAGCAGCTACAGGTCCCATAAATGGCAGGCCTGATACGCTTAACGCAGCTGAACTTGCAATTACTGATAAGACTTCTGGATCGTTCTCTTTGTCATAAGATAATACTGTTGCTAAAACTTGAGTTTCATTTCTAAATGAACTTGGAAACAATGGTCTTATTGGTCTATCTATTAATCTTGAAATTAAAGTTTCGCTTTCTGTTGGCCTTGCCTCTCTTTTGAAATAGCCACCTGGTATTTTACCTGCTGCATAGTATTTTTCTTGATAATTTACTGTAAGCGGAAAAAAATCAGTATCAGGATTTGCTTTTTTTGCTGCTACGGCTGTTGCAAGAATTACAGTATCACCACATCGTAATATTATTGAACCATTTGCTTGCCTAGCTATTTTGCCTGTTTCAATTGAGAGTTTATTACTGTTCCAATCTATTTCTTTTTTTATAACTTTAAACATTATTATTTTCTTAAATCTAATTGTTTGATGATTTTCTGATAAATATCAGGCTCTTTTCGACTTAAATAATCTAACAACTTTTTTCTTTTTATAATAAGCTTATTTAATCCAGTATTTGAATGTCTATCCTTTTTATTTTTGGAAAAATGCTCCGTTAAATATTTAATACGTTCGGTTAAGATGCTAATTTGAACTTCTGAAGATCCAACATCTGTTTTATGTTTTTGAACTTTTTGTATCAAATCACTTTTATGTAAAATTTTTTTTTTCATGATTAAATTTTCATTACTCTTTTCGGATAAAAATAACCAGACTTAATTGAACCTAATGCAAATATATCTTTTGATGATGATATTAAATATTCTGTAAAATTTGAACTGCCTAACTCTTCGTACATGCTTACTTTCATTCCGTTTTTAATAAGCTCTAATCTATTATCGTCTAATTTAATTTGGGGTATATGATACAAAACATCAGGAATATCAAGTAAGAATTTTTTTAAATCTTCTTTTTTTTTCATTTTTACGCAATAATCTAGGTTAATAGAGACATTTTTACTAAAAATACCAACTCTTCTTCTCTCAATTTGTTTACAATATCCAAATGTTCCTAATTCTCTTGCAATATCTCTGGTAAGACTTCTTACATAACATCCTTTACTACATTTCAATAAAAATGATGTTTGATTGTTGCTAGAGTTGTGATTAACGACTTTTATATTATAAATCGAAACCTTTTTTGGTTTAACTTCAAATTCAACGCCTTTTCTTGCCAAGTTATATGCTCTAACACCATTTATTTTAATAGCAGAATAATTTGGTGGTTTTTGTTCAATATTACCTATAAATTTTTTTATTATTTTTTGTAAATCAGCTTTAGTTGGAATTACATTTGATCTGTTTATAATTTGACCTTCATCGTCAAGAGTAGTTGTTTCTTCCCCCCATACTGAAGTGAAAAAATAAGTTTTGTCTAATTTTTCAAAATATTTAATAGATTTAGTACTTTCCCCAATTGCTAAAGGCAATAACCCTGTAGCTAGCGGGTCTAAAGTTCCTGCATATCCTATCTTTTTAATCTGAAATTTTTTTTTTATAAAATTTACACAATAATTTGAAGTAAAACCTTTCGGTTTATTTAACATAATCCAACCGTTTATCATGCTTGATTCTTTTTATTTTGTTTAATTAAATTTTCAATTTTCTCAGCGTAATCAAAAGAGTCATCAAATATAAATTTTAAATTTGGTATAAACTTAGCGGTCCAGTCTTTTGATGCTTTAAATTTAATCTCCTTAGAAAAGTTATTCAATTCTTCTAAATACTTATCTTTTTTTTGACCTATTAAAGGTATAAAGAAAACTTTAGCATACTTGAAGTCTGGAGATATCCTAACTTCTGTTACTGTGATTAACTTAGAGTCAATATTTGGAAAAATTATTATTTCATTAATAAAGATTTTAGCTAATATTTTTTTTAAGTTCTCACTAGCCTTTAATTGTCTTTGCGTATACGGCTGATCGCTTTGTTGAGATATCATAATCAAACTCTATCAACATTTACTAATTTAAAAGTTTCTAAAATATCATTTCTCTTTATGTCATTAAAATCTCTTAAACCAATACCACATTCTAAACCGGCTTTTACTTCCTTTGTTTCATTTTTTTCCCTAAACAAACTTTTTATTTTGCCAGTATAAATGACCTTGCCATCTCTTATAAGTCTGATGTCTGAATTATTTTTTACTTCCCCCTCTTTTACTTTAACTCCAGCGATTTGCCCTATTTTAGATATTTTAAATACTTCCAGTACTTCACATGTGCCTTGGCTTTCCTCTTTTGTTTCTGGAGCAAATAATCCTTGCGTAGCACTTTTGATAAAATCTAAGGCTTCATAAATAATATCAAAATAATTAATAGTGATTTTATATTTATTCGAAAGCTCTTTTGCTTCTTTGTTTGGTCTTATATTAAAACCAATTAATTTTGCGTCTGATGCTTTAGCTAAATTTACATCAGTTTCTGTCACTGGTCCGACTGCTGACAATATAATTTTTGGTGAAACTCCATTAATATCTATTTTTGTAATTGAACTTATTAGCGCTTCTAGAGAGCCATGAACATCGGCTTTTAAGATTATATTTATTTTTTCTTCTTTTGCTTGATTGTCAAAAATATTATCCTTATTGGCACTCTGACTATTTTGAATATTTTTTTGCTGATTTTCTCTGTAAGCTATTATTTCTTTTATTTGGTTTTCATTATTAAGAACTACAAAATCATCTCCAGCTTTATTAACAGAATTTAAACCAATTACCTCTACGGGAGTTGATGGCTTAGCTTCATTTATAATATCACCTTTATAATTGTACATAGCTCTGATTTTTCCATTAGATGTTCCTGTTACAAATAGATCTCCTTTTTTCAATGTTCCTGATGTAACTAATATAGTTGATACTGGTCCTTTACCTTTATCTAACCTTGACTCTATCACAATACCTTTAGCTGATTTATTTGAGTTAGTTTTTAAGTCTAATAATTCTGACTGTAGTAATATTGCTTCCTTAAGTTTATCTAGATTTTGTTTTTTTAAAGCTGATATTTCAACACACAAAATATCCCCACCCATGTCCTCTACGACTAACTCATGTTCTAAAAGCTGATTTTTGACTTTAGCTTTATCAATACCTTGTAAATCACATTTATTTATTGCCACAATTATAGGGACTTTTGCAGCTTTAGAATGTTTTATTGCTTCAACGGTTTGGGGTTTAATACCATCATTTGCTGCTACAACTAATACAACGATATCAGTTATCTTAGAACCTCGAGCTCTCATTTCAGTAAAAGCAGCGTGTCCAGGTGTATCAATAAATGTAATTAAACCTTTGTCTTTAACATTTACTTGATAGGCACCTATATGCTGGGTAATTCCACCACTTTCTGTAGACACGACATCAGTTTCACGTAGGGCATCAAGTAAAGAAGTTTTACCGTGATCTACGTGTCCCATAACTGTAACAATTGGTGCTCTCGGCTCATTATGATCTGTTATGTCATCTTTTAATACATCTTTTAAACTATCTTCAGGGATTTTATCTCTTACCGGTTTATGCCCAAATTCATTCACAATATATTCAGCTGTATCGGCATCTATAGTATGGTTTATGGTTACTTTAATTTTTTTTTCAAATAGGTATTTTATGACTGACGACGCTCTTTCAGCCATCCTATTTGCTAATTCCTGAATAGTTATCAAATCAGGTATTGAAACTTCTCGCTTAACTTTTGTATTTTGATTAACACCTGGTATTACTTTTTTAAAGATTTTATCTCTTGCTCTTTTCACTGATGCATAACTTCTTTGTCTAATTTCTCCTTCAGGGTCAGACAGTGCACGTCCAATTGTTAGTTTCCTCTTATTATCAAATGTCTTTTTTGTTGAAGTCTTTTTTTTTCCTTTGAATAACTCTTCTTGAATCTTTTTCTTTGCCCATTCCTTTACTTTATTTTGCTTTTCATCTTGAATAATTGGAGTCTTTTTTACTAATCCACCCCTAAGTGGATTAGTTCTTAAATTTCTTTTAAATTGACCACCCTTTTTTTCAAATCCTCTTTTAGGTGTAGATACTTTTGATGTAGTTGGTTTAAAGGTTTGTGATCCTTTGAAATTTTTTAAAGTGAGTTTTTTTTTCTTTTCTTTTGAGTTCATATTTTAAATACCTGCGCCTCATATATTGAAAACTTTTTTTCTTGCTCTCATAATTAAATCCTCTGCATCTTTTCTAGGTAAATTAAATTCTTCTAATATTCCATCGAATTTTTCCCTCTTACCTTTTATTTCATCGTATCCGCCAATAATTTCATCACTAGATAATTCCGCAAAATCTTTCAACGTTTTAATATTTTCTTCACCTAAAGTTAATAACATTCCAAGAGTTAGACCTTTATGATTAGCAAGTTCATCTTGAATACCTAATTCTTGAACCTTGTTAGCAATTTCTTTTGCTTCTTCCTCGAGGTATTCTTTAGCCCTATTTTTTAACTCCTTAGCTGTTTCTTCATCAAAACCCTCAATTTTTAAAATCTCGTCTACATTTGAATTCTCAATATCCTGTATTGAATTAAAACCCTCAGAAACTAATAATTGAGCCATCGTTATGTCTATTTCTAAATTCTTCACAAATTTTGAGGTGTTGTCTTTAAATTCAGTTTGTCTTTTTTCTGATTCCTCCTTATCAGTTAAAATATCTATTTCGTAATTTAATAACTTTGAGGCTAATCTAACATTTTGACCTCTTCTACCTATCGCTTTACTTAAATTATTTTCATCAATAACAACTTCAATTCTTGAATTATCATCATCAATTAATACTTTCATTACTTCCGCAGGTGATAATGCGCTTACGACTAATTTTGATGTATCTTCTGTCCAATTAATAATATCAATTTTCTCACCCTGTAATTCATTCACAATAGTTTGAACCCTACTTCCTCTCATACCAACACATGCTCCTACCGGATCTATTGAGCTATCTTTAGATTGCACACAAATTTTCGCTCTACTACCAGGATCACGCGCCACTGATTTTATAACTATTGTTCCCTCATATATTTCTGGAACTTCTTGCTGAAATAAGCTAGCAAGAAACTGCGGGTGAGCTCTTGATAAAAAGATTTGTGGACCTTTATTTTCTCTTTTGACTTCGTAACAGTAAGCTTTTAATCTGTCTCCATTTTTTATGTTTTCCCTTGGTATTAACTCCTCTCTTCTAATAACCGCTTCCGATTTCTGAAGATCTACTATGATATTGCCATACTCTGATCTTTTAACAATACCGCTTAATATTTCTCCTACCTTATCTTTAAACTCATTATATTGTCTATCTCTCTCCGCATCTCTTATTTGAACAGAAATTACTTGCTTTGCAGTTTGTGCAGCGATTCTTCCAAAATCTATTGGTGGCAACTCTTCCTCTATAATATCTCCAATTTTATATTCTGAATTAATTTTTTTTGCCTCATTAAGATCAATCTCGCTGTGTGAACTAATTACTTTCTCTACAACTTTAAGTTTTCTACCTAATTCAATTTTTCCAGTCTCTCTATCTATTTTAACGTAGATTTCATTTTCGGAACCATATCTGGTTCTAGCTGCTTTTTCGATCGCAGTCTCCATAGAATTTAAGACTATATTTTTATCTATAGATTTTTCATCAGCAACGGCATCAGCAATTTTAATTATTTCGGTACTATCTATTCTATTATTAAGCATTTTAAATTTTATAAAAAAAAATGGGCATAAGCCCATTTTAGTTTTTAAGTTTTGTCAAAAATACTATAAAAACTATTCTTTATCAATGGTTAAATAATAAAGCTTATTTCTCAACCTTTTTGCTTTTAGAAGGTACTTAGTATTGGCTGTCTTAAATTTTTTCGATGATACAACAATTTTTACTTTTTTTAACTTTAATACAGACGATTTTACATTAAGGTAGTAGTCGTAATTATCGCTTAAAAAATAGACTGTTTTTGTTCTCATCACTAATTTTTGTAGAAATTCGGGATTAATTAATCTTCTTTTGTTGTGTTTTTTTTTATGCCACGGATCTGGAAAAAGAATATAACAGCAATTAAAGTTTAATTTTGGATATTTTCTAAAAAAAATTTGAACAGGATCCGCGTATATATAAATATTTTTAACAAAATTATTTAAACAATAATCAGCCAAATTACATTGACCATTTAGCAAGGGTTCTACACCAATTATATTTTGATCAACATTTTCTTTAGCTAATCTAATCATGTTTTCACCCATACCAAAACCAATTTCTAAAATTATATTGGATTTAGGTTTTATAGAACCTATATTAAAATTTTTTTTAAAAAGCGTTAAATTTTTTTTTTTTTAGTTGATAAACCTCTAAATTGGAATCTTCCAAAAAAAAATTTCTTTTTCATATATTATTAAACAATTCTACTAAATTTGTGTTTTCCCATGTGAAGGATCCTTTTGAGTCTGGCATTCTACCAAAATGACCGTAGCTTGCTGTTTGTTTAAAAATAGGATTATTAAGTTTTAAAAGTTTTCTTATTCCTTTGGGGCTAAGATCTATATTTTTTCGAATTATAGATATTAATTCTTTTTCTAAGTTATCATCTTTTTTAAATAAATTTAAATATATTGACAATGGTTGAGATACACCAATTGCATAAGATAATTGTATTAAACATTTATTAGTAAGACCTGATGCTACAATATTTTTAGCTAAGTATCTTGATACGTAAGCTGCAGATCTATCAACTTTTGTAGGATCTTTTCCAGAGAATGCGCCTCCACCATGTGGTGCTGCGCCACCATATGTATCAACAATAATTTTTCTACCTGTAAGACCAGTATCACCGTCTGGGCCACCTATAACAAATCTTCCAGTCGGATTTACATAGAAATTTTTTGGTAGCTCCCATTCCTTTGGTAAAGATGCCTTAATAATAGGATTTACTATTTTTTTCACGTCGTCTTGCTCTAATTTGTCATCATGTTGAGTGGAAACAACTATTGAACTTACACCAACAGGTTTATTATTTTCATATTTTACTGACACCTGACTTTTTGAGTCAGGTCCAAGGCCACTAGTTTTTTTTGATTTTCTAAATTCTGATAATTTAGCTAAAATTTTATGTGAAAAAATTATTGGTGCTGGCATAAGTTCAGGTGTTTCATCACAAGCATATCCAAACATAATACCTTGATCACCAGCTCCCTCTTCTTTATCTGTCCCCTTAGAATCAACCCCAAGAGCTATGTCTTCGGATTGTTTATGTAAGAAATTAAAAAATTGGAGTTTGTTGTAATGAAAACCATCTTGGTCATATCCAATATTTTTAATCTGTTCTCTGACTAAGGCTTCTATTTCAGAAGATTGAATATCTGGTCCTCTAACTTCACCTGATAAGATTAATTTATTAGTAGTAGCCAGCGTTTCACATGCAACTCTACTTTCATTAAATTTACTCAAATATAAATCTAAAACTGTATCAGAAATTATATCACAAAGTTTATCTGGATGCCCTTCTGAAACCGATTCACTAGTAAAAATATAATTTTTATTCACGTTTTATTCTCTCAAAAATATTTTGAAGTACTAAAAGTATGATGATTAGTAAAGATAATATTATATTACCATACTGGCTGAACAAGGTTTTTTTTTTTAAAGTAAAGCCTTCGGAAACTATCTTACCTTTTTGGTTAAATAGTCTACTATTTACTACAATTCCATTAGGAAGAATACTGGCTGTAATACCTTGATTGGTGGCACGTATTACCTGTTTTCCTTCCTCTATAGCTCGAAATTTAGAATGATAAAAATGCTGATAAGTACCAATAGATTTATTAAACCATCCATCTTCCGATAAATTTACTATTAAATCAAATTTTTTGCTTTCCATATTTAGGTTTCCAGAATAGATTATTTCATAGCAAATAATAGGTAACATTTTTATATTATTGTAATTAATTGTTTGTCTTTTTTTTCCTCTTGAAAAAGAATCATATCCAAATGTAATTTTTTTAAAACCAAGTTGTTTCACTAAATTTTCAAATGGCATAAATTCACCAAATGGAACTAATTTTATTTTATCATATTTACTAATTAAAGTAGCATCAGAATTAATAAAAAAAATCGAATTATAAACTTTATTTTTTTTTAAATTTGTTGCACCAAATATAATTTTTTGACCTGGTTTAAATTTTTTATCAAATGCTTGGCTTATATTATCTAAACCAAGTTTTATGTCTTCAAAATATATTGAGCCCTCTGGCCAAACAAAAACAGTATTTTCGGAATATTTTGTTGGATTGCTTAAATTAATTAGGTTTTTAATATGTGTTCTGGGTTTGTTATAAATATTTTTTATATTCTCATTTGGCTGTAAAATAACAAATTTAATATCTAACTTTAATAGTTTTTTTTCTAACGAATAATCACCATAAAAGTAAGCCGTCACTAAAAAGAAAATAAAACTAGTGATTATTATTAGATTTTTTTTTGCATTATCAAAACTTATTAAGAGAGGTATACAACAAAATATAACAAACAATAAATGTAAGCCATAAGTACCAAATAAAGATAGTAACTGTAAATATTTAGTATGATCACTTAAAGAATATATAACTAAATTCCAAGGAAAACCGGTAAAAATATTTCCTCTAACGAACTCAGTAATTGTAAAAATAATTGAGAAATATAAAATTGATTTTAAATCCTTGCCTACAAATTTTTTATAAATAAAAAAAACTATTCCATAAAAAAAAGATAAAAATAAAGGTATAAATATTATAGTAAAAGGTTTTAATATTTCTAAATTTTTATCAAAGTTTAAAGAATAAGATATCCAATATAAAGACGATAAAAAATATCCAAAACCGAAAGACAGCCCAAATAGAAAAAAATTCGAATATTTTTCTTTAATTAACCAATCCAAAAAAAATAATACTACTGGAAAAACAATGAAACATATAATTGTCAAATTATAAGGTGGTAATGAAAAGGATAATAAAATACCGATTATAATAAATATTATATATCTTAGTTTTATTGAAACAATCTTGATTGTGTTATTCATATTAAACTTTTGTAATTTGGATCTTTTTTATTTTTCGAGGATCAGAGTCTAATATTTGGAATTTAATATTTTGATATTCTATTACTTCTCCATTAGATGGTACGCGATTTATTAAAGAAAATAAAAAACCTCCAAGGGTATTAATATCCTTTTTAACTAGATTTATATTGGTTTCTTTAGAAAAATCCTCTAGAGAAACTTTAGCATTTACTAAAAACTTAGAGTCATCTATTTTTTTTATTTCTACTATTTCATCGTTATCGTGTTCATCTTGAATTTCACCAACTATTTCTTCAACCAAATCTTCAATTGTAACTAAACCATCGGTTCCGCCATGTTCATCTATAACTAAAGCCATATGCAATTTAGTTGCTTGCATTTTTAAAAGTAAATTAAGAACTGGCATTGATGGGGGAACAAAAAGAACATCTCTTAAAATATTTTTAATTTCATACTTTAAATTTTTATTTGAATAAAATTTTATAACATCCTTAATATGGACCATACCTAAAACATCATCTAAATCTTTTCTATATACAGGTATTCTAGAGTGGGTTTCTTTTTCTATAACAGAAACTATTTCTTCTAGTTTACAATTATGCGATATAGAAACAATTGATGCTCTTGGAATCATTACATCTGAAACTTTGAGTTTGTTAATACTCAATATATTTTCTAAAATATTCTTCTCTTTATTTGATAAATTGGTATCGCTACTTAAATACTCAGATTTATTTTTAATTACATTTTGAATACTTTCTCTGACGTCTAAATCATACTTGAATGGTATAATTTTTTTTAAAAATTTTTTTATATTATTTTTAGAACTCATAAAGTTAAAAGATCTAATTGTTTTTTTATCATTATTGAATAATTTTTTTTATTATTATGATCATATCCAATTAAATGTAAAAATCCATGTGCCATCATTTCCCTTGTATAAAGATTAAAATTTACAGATTTTTTCTTAATATAATCATAAGACAAAGCTATATCTCCTAAATACAGTTCTTTTAGTTTTATTCTGGATTTATAGAAATCTTTACTCATAGATGGGAAAGATAAAACATCCGTGTCGGTATTTTTGTTTCTAAATTTTTTGTTCAATTCTTTAACTCTTTTACCGCTAGTAAATAATATTGTTAATTCAAGTTTTACAGAACTTAATAATTTAATTTCTGAAAAAAATTTTTTCATTTGTATTCTAGTAAAGTTTTCTAGGCTTGGAAATTCTTTTATCCAGTATCTCTTATTATCAATTAAAACATTTATTTTATGCATTATTGATTTTTTTTATAAGCATTAATAATCTTTGTTACTAGTGGGTGTCTCTGTACATCGGTAGCCTCAAATCTGATTATTTTTATATCTTTAATATCATCTAAAATATTCACTGATTTAATTAATCCTGAGGATTTGCTTAAAGGTAGATCAACCTGACTAGGATCTCCGTTTACAACCATGGTAGTATTTTTACCAAGTCTTGTTAAAAACATTTTTAATTGAGTTTCTGTTGCATTTTGAGCCTCATCTAGTATCACAAAAGAATCTTTTAAAGTTCTCCCTCTCATAAAAGCAAGGGGTGCGATTTCGATTGACCCATCATCAATTTTTTTTTGCATTTTTTCAAACCCAATAAGTTCACATAAAGAATCGTATAGTGGAATTAGATATGGATCTATTTTTTCTTTTAAATCGCCAGGTAAAAATCCTAAATTTTCACCCGCCTCCACAGCTGGTCTTGAAAGAATTATTTTTTTGGTTTCTCCACTGATAAGTTTGCTCACAGCTACAGCAACTGATAGATATGTTTTACCGGTTCCAGCTGGTCCTAAAGAAAAAACTATATTATTTTGGTTAAGGTAATTTACATAATTCTTTTGTTTTTCTGTTCTTGGAAATACTGACTTCTTTGGTGTTTTAATAGATATATGATTGTTAAAACTACTTTCTTTTTGTTCAAAACTATAAAAGGATTTTATATCCTCTTCTTCGAGATTATTTTTTCCCTCCGTTTTACGAAGTAACATATCAATAGTTTTTACCACAATTTTTACTTTTCCAGATTTACCTTTCAGAGTAATTAAATTACCTCTTAAATTTATTCTAACATCTGAAATTTTTTCTAAAATTTTTAAATTAACATCTTGATAACCTGCAAATTTTCTTAGTGTAGTATTATCATTCACATAAAGGCTAGTGCCTTCATTGTCATTTTCTAGTATTTGAAAAAAATTTGTTACCAATTATTTAATCCTTTATTGAACCGAATAATGTATTTTTATTATAATCTGTTATTTTTACAATTTTTAAGTCACCATCATTTATGCCCTGATTTGTAACAAAAACTGGCTGTGCATATATATTCTTCCCATAAAACTGCTTTTTATCTTTAGTTTTATTCTCAAACAAAACTAAATTATCTTTGTCAATGCTTCTAGAGCTCGCTTTAGATTGAATATTATTTAACAAATCTTGCAAAGACTTTAATCTATCTTTAGCTACAGACAAAGGAATTTTCTCAAAATTAACTGCAGGTGTTCCAGGCCTTTCACTATAAATAAAAGAATAAGAATTTGTAAAATTCACATTCTCAACTAAGTCTAATGTTTCTTTAAAGTCCTCATTTGTCTCCTCTGGAAAACCAACAATAAAATCACTTGAAAATTGAATATCTGGTTTAGCTTTTAATAATTTATCAATTAAATTTAAATATTTTTTTTTAGTATAATTTCTATTCATTAATTTTAAAATTTTGTCCGAGCCAGACTGCACTGGTAAATGTAATTGAGGCATTAATTTTGGTTCATCTTTAAATATATTAATTATATCATCATTAAAATCATTTGGATGAGATGTTGTAAATCTTATTCTTTCAATTCGATTAAGTTTTGATACCTCTTTAATAAGATCGCTTAAATTATTATTTTCATGTTTATAGGCGCTAACGTTTTGACCCAATAAAATAATCTCTTTAGTGCCTAATGACTCAAGACTTTTTGCCTCTTCTACTATTTCGTAAACTGACCTAGAGTACTCAGGTCCACGAGTATAAGGAACTACACAGAATTTACAAAACTTATCGCACCCTTCTTGTATAGTTATATAATTAGACACTTTATTACTATTTCGTTTAATTTGATTTAGTTTATCAAATTTTTCAATAACATTGAATTCATTACTAATTGACTTTTTATTTTGACTTTGAAAGTTTTTAAGTAAATCTGGTAATGTGTGATAAGATTGAGGTCCAACGACAATATCAACATAATTACTTTTTTCAAAAACTAAATTAGACTCTGCCTGAGCAACACAGCCTGCAAGCACAATTATTGGTTTCACTTTTTTGTCTCTAAACTTTTTTCTTATTTTACCAACATCCGAATATACCTTTTGATTTGCCTTTTCCCTTATATTGCAGGTGTTAAATATAAAGCATTGCGCATCATCTGGTTTGCTTACTTTAGAGTAATTAGCAAATGACAATAAATCAGTAATTCTATTTGAGTCATACTCATTCATTTGACAACCAAAAGTTTTTATATAAAAATTTTTAATCAACTTTTTTCTTTTTGCAGTAAAGTTCTAATCTGTGATCTATTAAATCGTAACCCAATTTTGAAGCAAGCTTTTTTTTAAGTTTCTCAATTTCATCATCTACAAATTCTGTTATTTCACCTGTGTTTACATCTATTAAATGATCATGATGTGTCTCGGTAACTGCTTCATACCTAGATTTTCCAGCTTTAAAATCGTGTTTATCAATTATATTATATTCTTCTAGAAGTTTCACTGTACGGTAAACAGTTGCAATGCTAATTTTCTTATCAATTTTTATAGCCATTTGATGTATTTGATCAACATCAGGATGAAATTTAGTATCAGAAACCGTTTCTTCTAATAATTTAACTATAATCCTTCTTTGGTCAGTTAATCGAAGACCATTTTTTAAACACTTAGTTTCTAAGTTAACTGCAAAGGGTGATGGCGATTTTTTAATCATTTTTAAAATGTATATTTATTAATTAAAAATTAAAATAGGTTTTTTACTCTTTGAAGAGATTTTAAGCAAGTTTTGCATCTTATTAAATGTGAAAATCAAAGGTTTTATCTTCATTTTTCTATTTTTTAAATTTACATTTGAATAAACGTATCCATTTAATCTTAAGGCATCAATTACCTCATATTTTAATAATTTAATTTTATCGTTATTTTTTTGATATAGGAATTCTTTCCCTGTATTAATCAGACAATGACAATCGATACTTTGGTTTCTTAATAATTGAAAAATATCAAAATAATTGAATTGAAGTATTTTCACATTACTTATTAATTTTAAAGTTTTGAAAAATGTAATACTATTTCGATATAAAATAGTATTTTTTATTCCGCAATTAAAAAAAATTGTGAGGTTTTTAGAAAAAAGAATCTTATTTTCAATTAAAAATTTATAAAATAAATTTGGTAAATTTTCTGACTTTTTCATCTTATTTGAATTTATAATTTTCTTTAATGAAGAAAAAAAATAAAATTTTAAATAATTATCTTTTACATCTAGAATTAAAAATTCTCGGGATTTTTTCATCCTAAGCTTGGTTGTGCTTATTAGTAGGTAATAATATGGATTTATCAAAGTCCGTTAGTGAATTATGATCAATTATTTGTTTTAGGTATAAAACATATTTTTCTCCAATTTCTGAATATGTTGTTAGGTGGTTCGAAAGTTTAATACCGTTAATTTCTTTTTTTGAACTTCTCATTTCTGCTCTTAACTCTCTAAATTTTTTGTAAGATTTGTGTGTATTTAAATTTTTTTTATATGCTTTTACTGAAGCTCTTATAATTTGAAATTTTGTGACTTCGAATGTAGCTTCGCTAGATCGCTCTTTTGGTACAAATCCTGATCCAGATCTCCAAGTTCTTTGTCCAAAAAGTGAGTTTCCTTCTAATGCAAATCTTGAAGTTCCCCAGCCACTCTCATATGCAGCTTGAGCTATTGCTATTGATGGCGGAATAATATCAACTTTTTCAAGTAATTCATTTATGTCATTATTTTTAACTTTGTATTGCTTGAATTTTGATTCTAACCATTTTTTTTCTTTTTGAGAAATTGAATTTGTATTTGCTAAAAATTTTATTTTTTTTCTAATTAAAAGTATCTTTTGATTTTCAGATAAAACTAATGGTAAAACAACTTGTATAAATACCTGCTTTCTCTGGCTAATACTATCTAATTCATTTATACCTCTAGGTAACTGAGTAAAGAATACTGGCTTGACCGGTTCTCCATTTCTAATTTCTTTTAAATCATATTTTAATTCTTCAAATAATGCTAATAAGCTCCTAGCAGGTGGAGTGTTATACCCTCTCGTGTCTTTTTGAGAAAAAAATCTATTATCCATATCTTCGATTTCATTAGAGTTGTTACTATCTATACTTTTAGTAATTGTATAAGTAGATTTTACTAATGAAGTGTTTGTCTGAATAAAACCTGGTAGTAATACAAATGCAAAAACCACAGAAACTAATGCGCCCGCTTGTAATAAATTTGTAGCATATAATTTTTTTAGTTCGCTTTTTGACAGTTTTGGCGTTAGATCTTTCGGTAGTTCTATACTACTTTTGAGTAGTATTAATTCTAATTGCTTTATTGTTAACCTGCGGCCTCTATCTCTATAAAATTGATACTCTTCTACTTCATGCTTTTCAGCGGTTTCGATTAAGCTTTCGATATAACTATAATTAATTTTCATCAAAATTTAGTGCTTCTACTGAATTAACCTCTGGAACATAATGTTTAATCATTCTTTCAACACCATGTTTCAAAGTTATAGTAGAACTTGGGCAACCAGCACATGCTCCTTTTAATAAGACTTCGGCAACACCATCTTTATAATTTTTTAATTGAATATCTCCTCCGTCCATAGCAACTGCGGGTCTGATTTTTTCATTTAAAACTTGCTCAATTCTGATCGAAATCTCGTCCTTAAAATTATTTTCATTTTTAAAAACAAATTTTTCCATACCTTTTTGAATGTTACCACCTATAATGCTCAAAATTTCTGGTAAAATATTTTTCCATTCTGAAGATTTTTTCTTTTTGATTGATATAAAATTTTTATCAATAAAAATTAATTCTATAAAATCAATTTTAAATAAATCATTTACAAATTTTATTTTTGAATTATTATCTTTTCTAAGAAATTCACGAGATCCTTCTGAAATTTCAAATTCAAATACAAACTTTTTAGTTTCAGGATTTGGAGTATCTACTACATTTATCATAATTACTTTTTTTAACAATTCTTAGTTATATTGCAACCCTTATGCGATTAAATCGATATCTTTTTCTTGTAAACTTCCAGGTACAATTACAATTGGTATGGATAACTCCTTAATTTTTTTACCAGTCAAGGCTTTTATGATGGGTCCTGGATCATCACTATTAGGAGCAGAAGCTAATACTAAAAATCTTATATCTTGATCCTGATTTAATAGCTTAACTACTTCCTCTGCTCTATTACCGATTTTAATAATAATTTCTGAGTCAATTTTGAACCTCTCTTTAATTTTTTGTGACCAATTTCTACAAATTTTTTTAGCCTCACTCGTAGCCTCCTGTTCAATTAAATTTTCTATTTTTGCCCATTGGGCATTAATTGCTGGATCAACTACATATAGTAACGAAAGTTTGCCTTGGGTATGCAATGCTCTGTTAGCTGCAAAATATACTGCATTACCTAATTCTTTACTCTCATCAATAATAACTAGAAATTTTTTTTTCATCAAATTAACCCAATTGTATTTTTTATTTTCACTAAATTATCATTTGCAATTTTATTAGCTTTTTTTTCACTTGTATCTAAAATTTTTTCTATAAAAGTCTTATCTTTTTGAATTTCTTTTATTTTATTACTAATTGGACTTATTTTATTAATCATTACATCAATTAATTTATTTTTAAAAATGGAGAAAGTTTTGCCGTCATACTCTTTTATAATTTCTTTAACATCTTTATCCAGTAAACTTGCATAAATTGAAATTAAATTTTTTGCTTCAAAACGCTTTGAATTTTCATCTAATATATTTAATTTTATTGGTTCGTTGTCAGTTTTGGCTTTTCTAATTTTTTGTGTAATTTGATCATTACTATCTTTGAGATTGATTCTAGATGAGTCTGAAGGATCTGATTTACTCATTTTTTTTGTACCATCTCTAAGACTCATTATCCTAGAAACATTTGTAGGTATAATAGGCTCTGGGAGTTTAAAAAAATCTTTAACTTTAAAATCATTATTAAATTTTTGCGCAATGTCTCTACAAAGTTCTAAATGCTGTTTTTGATCTTCTCCTACTGGCACATGAGTTGCACCATAGATTAGTATATCGGCAGTCATTAGAACTGGATAAGTATATAATCCAACGCTTGCTTTTTCTTTATTTTCACCAGCCTTTTCTTTAAACTGTGTCATCCTATTTAACCAACCTAACCTTGCTACACAGTTTAAAATCCATGCTAATTCTAAATGAGCTGGAACTCTTGATTGTCTAAAAATTATATTTTTTTCATTATCTAAGCCTGACGCTAAAAATGCAGCAGTTGTTTCAAATATATGATTTTTAATTTCTGTTTGATTATAATTAGTTGTTATAGCGTGGTAGTCAGCTAACATATATAAACAATCAAATTTATTTTGTAAGCTAACAAAATTTTTTATTGCCCCCAAATAGTTACCTAAATGTAAATTTCCAGTTGGTTGAATCCCTGATAAAATTCTATTTTTTTCCATAATATCTAAATACTTTTTATTCTAAAATCACGTATGCTGAAAGACCTAAACAATAATGAAAGAGCAAAATAAACTACAATAGATGATGAAATAATAAAAATTAAATAAAAAAGTTTATAAATACCAGCGGTTTCAAAGTAATAGGAGAAATAAAAAAATTGGAAATAGAGTATTGACGCCATAATTAAAGTACATACAAAAATTTTTGAAAGTCTCTCAATAAATATTTTGTCAAACTCGTAAAAATTGTCCTTTTTTAAAAAAAATTTATATATGAGTATTGAAATCCAACAAGAAATAGTAGTTCCAAAAGCAATTGATATAAATCCTATTTTATTAAAAAATAATATACTTATAAAAATATTCAAAATAACCGTTATTATCGAAACATGGAAAGGAAATTTTGTATTCCCTCTTGCAAAATAAAAATTGGAATATAATTTTAATAACGAGAAAGCTGGTAAACCATATCCAAAAACTTTTAGCGCCCTCGAGGTTTGTTTAATACTTTCATTATCAAAGGATCCATATCCAAATAAACAAGAAATGATTTGTTCTGAACCAATTATTAGTCCAGCGGCGGCGGGTGCTGAAAGAAAAAGTGAAAGTTCTACTGATCTATTTTGTAAAAATTTTACAATCTTGTCTGATTTGCTTTTTAGGCTTTTTGACAAAACCGGCAAGATAACCGTACCTACAGCAATACCCGTAAGTGCTAATGGAAGTTGGTAAACTCTATCAGCATAATACAAATAAGAAACTGCACTAGATTGAAACGATGCAATAATAGTACCTACTAAAATATTTATTTGCATAATTCCAGACGAAAATATACTAGGCAATATCCTTTTAAAAAAATCTTTTATATTTTTTAAATATATAAAATTAAAGCCTAATTTAGGAAGAAAGTATTTTCTTGTACAAAATACTAAAATCAAGAATTGAACAATACCAGCAAAAAAAACAGCTAATGACATATTTTGTACAAATGATTTGTCATAAGTGCTTGATATAAAAATAGAGATTATAAAAAAAATATTTAATATAATAGGAGCTGCAGCGGAGGCAGCAAATTTATTATTTGAATTTAGTATAGCTGATAAAAAAGATGAAAGTGAGACAAATAACAAAAAGGGAAATGTAATTCTACTTAATGTCTTTGCAACTTCAAATTTATTAGGATCCTCTACGAAACCGGGAGAAATAATAAACATTACTCCACCCATGAAAATTTCACACAAGAATACAAGTCCTAAAAGTATTATTAATAAAAAATTGAATATTGAGTTTGCAAACAAATATGACTGTTTTTTATTTTTAAATTTTGTATACATTGGAATAAAAGCTGAATTAAAAGAACCCTCTGCAAAAAGACGCCTAAAAGTGTTTGGAAGTCTGAATGCTACAAAAAAAGCATCTGCTAGATAAGATGTGCCAATAAAAATAGCTATCAAAATGTCTCTAATATAACCAAGAATTCTACTTATTATGGTTAGACCGCCAAATGACCCTACAGATTTTAAAATATTCATTTAATTATTGTTTTACAGAAAAATTCCTCTAAATTAAAAGCTTATCTCTAAAGATTTAGGCAATTCTTTGAAATGAATAAGAAAGATAATATAGAAAAATACAGCGATAAAGAAGCTCTGGATTTTCATACTGGAGGAAAACCAGGAAAGATAGAAATTATTTCGTCAAAAGACTTGGCAACGCAAAGAGATTTGGCTTTAGCATATTCTCCAGGAGTAGCTGTACCATGTATAGAAATTTCTAAAAACGAGCAAAGTGCATACGACTATACGAGTAAAGGTAATTTAGTTGCTGTTATAAGTAATGGGAGTGCAATATTAGGTCTAGGAGACTTAGGTGCACTAGCCTCGAAACCAGTTATGGAAGGGAAATCAGTTTTATTTAAAAGATTTGCAGATATCGACTCAATAGATATTGAAATAGACTCAAAAGACTCTAATGAGATTATAAATTGTATAAGTAAGATTTCAAAAACTTTCGGTGGTATTAATTTGGAAGATATTGCTGCACCAGACTGTTTCGTAATAGAAGAAAAGCTAAAACAATTGGTAGACATCCCAATTTTTCATGATGACCAACATGGAACCGCTATTATTACTACCGCTGGATTATTAAATGCACTAGATATAGCCAAAAAAGATATTAAGAAAGTTAAGATAGTTGTTAATGGAGCTGGAGCATCAGCAATAGCTTGCACTGAGTTATTTAAAAATAGTGGAGTACCGAACGAAAATGTAATCATGCTTGACAGGAAAGGTGTTATCTACAGAGATAGGCCAGGCAAAATTGATCAATGGAAATCTAAACACGCGGTAAATACTAAACATCGGACATTAGAAGACGCAATTAAAAATGCTGATGTTTTTCTTGGATTATCCGCAAAAGACGTGTTGAAACCTGAAATGGTAAAATCGATGGCAAAAAATCCAATTATATTTGCATGCGCAAACCCTGATCCTGAAATAAAACCAGAGCTTGTTCACGAAATCAGAAATGACGCTATTGTAGCTACAGGCCGTTCAGATTACCCAAATCAAGTAAATAACTTGATCGGATTTCCATATATATTTAGAGGCGCACTTGATGTGAGAGCAAAAACAATTAATGAAGAGATGAAAGTAGCTGCAGCAAACTCAATTGCAAAATTAGCTCGCGAGGATGTGCCAGATGAGGTAGTAGTTGCTTATGGCGGAGAAAGACCACAATACGGCAAAGATTATATAATCCCATCGACTTTTGATCCAAGGCTTATAACCTCAATACCTATTGCCGTTGCAAAAGCTGCAATGAAAAGTGGTGTTGCACAAAAACCAATTAAGGATTTTTCAATTTATGAACAGCAATTGGCTGAGAGACTTGATCCATCTATGAATTTTATGAAAACGATTAACTCATTAATTAAAAGTAAGACAAAAAAAATAGTTTTTGCCGAGGGTGAGGATCCAGAAAGTTTAAAAGCAGCTGTAGCTTTTAAAAATAGCGGGTTAGGTGAACCAATTTTGATTGCAAACGAGGAGAAGCTTAAAAATACATTTAAAAAGATTGGCTTAAATGAAAATTACAAAATTCAAGTTACAAATTCAACTGATAAAGATAAATCTAAAAAATATATTAATTATCTTTACAAAAAATTACAAAGAAAAGGTGCTTTGGAAGCTGAGTGTAACAAACTTGTTAAAACAGACCGCGTGACATGGGGTTCGTGTATGGTTGCTTGCGGAGATGCCGATGGTATGGTAGCTGGTAATACAAGGCATTATGCTGCAACAGTAGATAAATTAATGCAATCTATAGGTTCGCGAGATGATGAAATTGTTTTTGGTTTGTGTGTTTTTGTTAATAGAGGAAGAACAATCGTAATAGCTGACACAAATGTAATTGAATACCCAACATCCGAGGAGCTTGCATCAATTGCAAAATCGTCCGCTAGAGTAGCAAAACTTCTTGGATTAGATCCAAAAATTGCATTTTTATCACATTCAACTTTTGGGCAGCCGGAAACTGATAGAACTAAACGGATATCAAAAGCAGTCGAAATGTTAAAAGATGAGAAGGTAAATTTCCTATTTGACGGCGAGATGCAACCAGATGTAGCACTGAATAATAAATATAAAGGCACTTATTCTTTTTCTAACATTGTAGGTAATGCAAACGTTTTAGTAATGCCCTCAATACATGCCGCTGCAATTTCTATAAAAATGTTAAAAGAACTTTCGCGCGGTAAAGTATTTGGACCATTGTTAATTGGTCTAGCACAACCAATTGAAGTCGCTCCTCTACGATCTTCAAGCTCAGAAATATTAAATTTAGCTTCCATAGCGGCTTACTCCTCTGAGATTATTAAATATTAATTTTTTAATCTTTGATTGTTAGTAAGATCAGAAACCAAGAAAATACTTGATACAACTTCTTCAACATCATTTATCTGATTAGCTTCATTGATGACAAGCTTTCTTTCTTCCTCATTCCTTGCAATCCCAAAAATATAAATATTTTGATTTACCGTTGTAATCTGGAAATTTCCTGATTTTATGTTTTTATCACTTATTAAAGCAACTTTTAATTGTGATGTAATGAGTAAATCTTTTGCTTTATCTTTCCAGGTCGTTTCATCTTTAACTGTTATATTATTTTCAACAGACCTTACGCCATCTGTCTCCCACGCTAATTTAGTCATTAAAATTTTCTCATCTATAGAATTAACCTCTCCTTTAATAAAAAATCTTCCATCTAACGATTTACCTTTCACAGCTATAAAATATTTTTTATCTGTCTCTGTAATTTTGATTTTAAAAGATTTCTCTATTACATTATCATCTACAATTGTCCCAAAAGTCCTTGGGTCTTCAGAAATTTTTACTCCTGTTTTAATAACTCCAACAGTTGCTGTACCTATTACAGGTACGCAGCTGTAGAGAACAAAAAATATTGGAATTATTCTTAATAATTTATTCATTTAATAATTTAATTACCATTGCGTATATACTCTTTTTACTCAAATTGTATTTATTACCTAAATATTCAGATATATCTTTTGACTTCATTTTGCCAATCAATAATTTAATCTCTGCTACGATATCAACAGGGTTATTTTCTTTTTCTTTTTGTTCAGAAAAATTATTATCTATTAAAAGAGTTAATTCCCCTTTGTTATTTTTTTCAACATACCTTCGAAGTCTATCTACTTTGTCCCTTATATAAGTTTCGTGAACCTTTGTTATTTCTCTTGCTATAAAAAATTCCATAGCATAAAAATGCTTAATAATTATTTCTTGATATTTTTTCAAATCCCTAGAAGGAATAAAAAAAATTAAAACTCCGTTGATTTTTTTTAATTTAATAAAATATCTTTCGGCTTCAGCAAGTTTCTTTGGAAGAAATCCAGCAAAATAAAATTTTTCTTGGAAACCTGATATGCTATAAGCTGCGATAGGCGCAGAGACACCAGGTACTGGAAAAATATTTATGTTATTTTTATGCACCGCTGTAATTAAATTTTTTCCTGGATCGGAAACTAACGGTGTTCCAGAGTCAGACACCAATGATATTATTTTACCCTTTTTTAAATCTTCAATAATTGTATCTTTTATTTTAGTCTCGTTAAACTTGTGGTAACTAACCAACTTTTTTGATATTTTAAAATAATTTAAAATTTTTAATGTATTTCTAGTATCTTCACACAGTATATAATCTGAATTAGAAATTGTATCTTTGGCTCTAGATGTTATATCGTTGAGATTGCCAATTGGTAGACTAACGATGTATAATCCACTCTTTAATATGTTTTTATTCATAAATTTATTAATAGCTCAATTACGATCATAGCATGAAGGCAATTAAATATATCTTAATTTTTTACCTCGTAGTTTTTTTCACGGTTTCTGCTCACGCTAAAAAAGACAAGTTAAGAATTGGAGCAATTTTACCTCTTACAGGCAAATATAGCGATATTGGAGTTAGAGTCATGAATACAATTCAGTTGACCATATTTGAATTAGATAATTTGGATATTGAAATATATCCTTATGATACAAAGAGCTCAAAAGGAGGTGCTAAAGATGCGTATCTAAAAGCAAGAGAAAAAAATTTAAATATATTTATCGGACCAATAACTTCAGAGTCACTAGAAGAAATCAAAAATCTAAAAGATTTTCAAAATTCATTTTTCTTCTCATTTAGTAATAAAGAAACAAAAATACCCTCAAATGTACTAAATTTTGGTGTAAATTTATCTTCAGAAATAAAAGCGTTAGATGGCTTTCTAAAAAAAAGAAGTGATAAAATTGTTTATTTTGCTAAAGAAAATCAATTTTCAAAGCTTACATTGGAGCGGTTAAAGTCAAAGGTGAAGATAAAGAAAAAATACTTTTACAGGAATTTTAACGAAATTAAATTAAGATCACTACAAGCAACTAATTTTAATTACCGAAATAAAAAACATTTAGATCAGATCAAAAGGTTGAAGGCTACTGGAGACGAAGGTGACGCAAATTATGCAAAAGAATTAGAGAAACACGATACTAGAGAGGGAGTTAATTATAGACGCGTATTTATACCAAATTATAACAACGAACTTATTGCATCAATTTCTTTTTTTGATTTTTACGATGTAAATTATAAAACCGTTCAATTCATTACATTAAATCAGTGGTTTAACAAAAATTTATTATTAGAACCATCATTAGAAAATATTATTTTTCCATCTATTGATCTTAATGCTTTTGACAAATTAAATAAAAAATATAAAAAAGTTTACGGTAATAACATTGAAAATATTGAAATTTTAGCATTCGATATTATTCCTTTAATTGCATCGACGTGGTTTAATAAAAAAGAAAATTATTTAAAAATTGAGGATTTTCAAAAATCTACTTTTAAAGGTGAGATCGGAAAATTTAAAATTGAAAAAAATAAAGTAAATCATGAATTACAACTCTATAAAATAAAAAAAGGTAAATTCATTAAAGTTACGAAAACTTAAAATATTTTTTAATTTTTTTAAAAGCTTCATATCTATGAGAGATTTTTTGCTTTTCTCTTTTTTTTAATTCACCAAAAGTTTTTTTTTGACCATAAGGAATAAATATAGGATCGTATCCAAAGCCATTTTTTCCTTTTGCTGGAAATACAATCCTTCCCTTAATTCTGCCGATAAACTCTCTCGAATTTCCGTCTGGAAGTGCTATCGATAGGCAACATACAAAATTTGCTTTGGAATTTAACTTATTTTTTTTTTTCAACTTTTTATAAACTTTTTGAATTGCCAAATTAAAATTTTTTGTTCTTCCTGCCCATCTAGCTGAATAAATACCTGGCTGATTATTTAATTCTGATATCTCAATACCTGAGTCATCTGAGATACATACAATGTTACTTGATTTAGCACCATAAAGAGATTTGATTTTTGCATTAGCCTGAAAGGTTTTTCCATTTTCAATAGGTTCTTTCATGTTAAAATCTTTGGGTTTAAAATAACGAATTTTTTGTGGTAATAACTCTTTGATCTCCTTAAATTTGCCAGGATTATTTGTAGCTATTAAAATTTTCTTTGCGGATTTTAAAATTTTAAACTTATTCACTTAATATTTTTTTTTGATATTTTATTATTTCAGATATTATGTCTTTTGCTTTAATCAACATTTCATTAAATTGTTTTTCGCTACATGCCTCTTTTTCTGATGTTAATTGTATTTCTATTAAATCTCGTGAACTATTAATTACAAAATTTGCATCCACATCAGCTGTACTATCTTCTTCATAATCTAAATCTATAAGGTGATCACCATTCACGTAACCACTACTTATCGCTGCGATTTGATTTTTAATTGGGTTAGTATTAATTATTTTTTTACTTT
>MDTB01215612.1_pt1 | contig 58577 bp, 42 predicted proteins | sample 811161 | NCBI WGS metagenome assembly MDTB01 (sample SAMN05326650, study PRJNA326480) | marine metagenome | isolation source: seawater | place: Mediterranean Sea | collected 2009 | reverse complement strand
TTTGTAAGTGTGAGATCCACCTGATGACGCCGCTGTAAGTCCGGCAAGCAATTCTGTCGTATACGGATCACCGTTAACTAGTTGATAATCTCTCCAAGGACGTAAATCAAGATTAGAATTTGTGTTATACGTAGATATTTTATTATCATTTATCTGCATTTCAGTATTACGCAGTGTTGATACATTTATCACACTATTAGAAGAAAAAGTAATATCTCCTGTGCTAATATCTATATGGTTATTAGATATAGAGAAATTGGCAATATTAGCTGTAGTGTTTAGTAAGTTTGTTGTGCGACCATTATCTGTAATATTAAGCTCTGTTAATGGTGCGTTTCTATTGATGCCTATCTTTCCTGTATTGACATCAATATACAATAGTTGCGTGGTGTCAAGATCATTACGAAACGCAAGATCTATACCATTTCTTTCAAGGTTTGCTGTTAATAGTGGACCGGATATTCTACCTACTTGTGCCAATTTTTATCTCCTGACACAGTATTTATTGCTTTATTTGTCGAAGTTGTGTAGTACTGTAATTGGTTTGCCAAGATCTGGTGCTGATGTAAATTTTACATACCATCCAGGTAGATATGTAATTATACGTCCAGAATTTGCTGTATAGTTTGCTGGAACACCTGTTGAAGTATCTACTGCTAATTCTAATTGATTAGCTGCTGGTGCACTTATAACACCATGAACTCCCGGACTAGTAGAATCATCTGTGTTTAAGAATTCTATGTTATCATCAGGATCAGTTTCGACACCTTCTATATAGACTGAGTCACCTCCTGTAAGTCCATGAGATCCATCTGTCTGTATAGTTGTTGTAGTTCCAACACTTATAATGCTTGTTATAGTCAATGTTGTACCAGGATTTTGTTCTAATACATAGTTAGTTCCTGAAATTTGAAAAACGTTTTCTACAAATACTAAAATATTTTGTGCAGCTACTGGAACAGGAAAATCTACATCTTGGCTATCTAATGGTCCAAAATATAGTTCACTAGCATCACCGTTACCAAGATTTTGTTGAATTATACCTGGATCTTGATTAGGTTCTTTGAATCGCAATTCTCTCCAAGCACCGTTTTGGTATGCTTCAAATTGTTCATCGTCTGTGTTGTATCTAATATGTCCATTAACAGGTGTAGTAGGTCGTTGAGCTGTTGTGCCTTTAGCTACTAACATTACATTTGTAGTGTCAATAATGACTTGGTCATTGACATCATACTTAACACCTTTGCCTGTGATGTTACGTAAGTTGGTATTTTGTGCTTTGATAAGGCGCATTATACCTCCAAGTAACTTACTGTAGCTGATAAGTTTGTGTTGCCGCTGCCTGCATCAGGAGATGCTACGAAGGATAATTTATCACCTCCGCCCAACACAATTTTTTCACTGTCAAACGTAAATGTTTCGCCTGCTGGTAAAGTAAGTCCATTTATAACTCTTGTTACAGAGTTGTCTAATGGATTTCCACTAGGAATAAAGTGTAAATCAAAACTTGCATCATTTGATGCATTTTGATTGCAAACCATTATATTTGTAATAGCATATCTTTCACTAGCCGGTACAGTTACTATGTCTAATTGTGTTGTTGTTAGTTGTGCGTTTACTATTGCCATTTTCTTTCCTTAAAATAACATGCTATATAATAGCGATCTGTTATTACTTATTAATTCATCATTTGTGTTAGTACTATTTACAAAAAATAGTCCTGTTCCGCCAGTATCTTCGGTATTAACATATAATTTTAATCTATCTGGTGCTGATGTAGGTGTACTAATTGTATTTTCTATACTAAACAAATCTCTTGCTACAATTTCTCCTGCGCCTGTACCTTCTAAGAACAAATTATTAGAACTATTTATAGGACGAATTGTAGTGCCGTCTATTTGTATATCACCTATTTCAATCGTATCATTTTTTACGCTTAATTTAATAACATTGTCTATTCCAATTTCTACAGCACTAGCAGATCCAGTAACTTCAAAATCTTTAGCTTCAACAAATGTCTTTGTAGTAGTTCCTTCTTCAATCCTGTCTTGGAAAACACTACCTAAACTGAATGCAATATAATCAACAACTGCTTTTGCATTAGGTATATTGTCGTCATCTATAGCACCGCCAGTAATTACACCACCTGCATATTGAAATATCTGTTCTTCATAATCACTTGTACCAGTTACACTGAGAACACCACTTCCTATATCAAAGAAAAAGTTTGTTCCTGTTCCAACTACTCCAGGTATTTTTATAGGAGTAAAATCTGTGCCTGTTCCAGTAATACTAGTCCAAACTCCAGATCCTGAGTCACCACCCATAGTATAATTTATTTGGTCGTCCCAAATCCATCTACCTACAGCCAAAGAACCTCTGTCAATTTCAATACCGGCTTTGTAATTGTTGCTTGCACTTATTCCTGATCCTAGTTCTCCTTCATTTAAAGTAAGAATGTTATCTGAAATAGTTGTGTTTACAGATTTTACAGTAGTTGTTGTGCCTTTTACTTCTAAATCGCCAGTGACTATAGTAGTACCGGTCTCTACACCTGTATCAAGTGTAATGGTACCACCGCTTTGTACAGTAACTTTGTAATTTCCGTTTTCAACTTTTAGTACTTTTGACATTTATAAATTCCTAATTAATGTAGGAGCATTACACTCCTACATTTAATATTTTTAAGACTGCCTCGGTAGTGCAACACTTAGTGATGCATTAGGATGTCCTGCTATTTCTCTAGCACTTGCATCGAAACCAATCTCGTAAATGACATTATCTTCAGTTGCTCCGCCTTCTAGTTGAACAGTTCTGTTACGTAGTTTTGTAACTTGATAAGTGGTTGAGTCTGAACCAACAGCATCAATTTTAAATTCACCTGCAGCCAAAGCACCGTTTGCTTTGTTAACTAGTGTTAACACTTCATCACTTGCATGAGTTCTTGGTGAAAAAGCTCCGCCACCGTCATTGTTAGAATCTAGTCTTACAACAAATTTGTTATTGCCTGCTTGACGAACAATGTGAGCAGCTGTAGTCGCTTCTGAACCGCCAGTAAAAAAATGACGGGTTACTTTGATTCGGCCTGTACCAAATCCGATTTTGTCTTTGTTTATAGGTCTTCCCATTTGTTTTCTCCTTTATAAGAGCCTGATGCGGGTTCTATCCGCTACGCAGTTGGTTTTCTGCATAAGTCCGCCTTGCGGCACACTATCTGACACATGTATTTATCAATGTTAATATAATAGATAAAAAAGTCATTAAAAAAGGGCGACATAAAGCCGCCCTTTTAAAGTTTTTATAATTGCTAATCTTAGCTGAAGCTTAGGTTTGCAGCTGTTACTTCTACTTTTTCTAAGTAGTCAGCAGCATTACCAAGCGATGAAGCTGTGTTCGATAACTCAACATATCCGTAACGAGTCATGAAACTCACAACTGGTTCGAAAGATGTTGGGTCTAGAACAACGCCACTGCTCATTAATGGAATGTATGGGCAGTAAAACGCTGCAGCGTCTGATTCACTTGAACCTTTGTAACCAACTAGAACATCGTCGTCAGCAGCATATGTGTTGACGTAGATCTTCATTGCGTTGTTTAGTGTTCCAACCATTTTAGTATTAGTTGGAGCTTCAAACGCACCTTCAGTTGTTCTTGCAAACGCTGAAGTTGTAGCTGATTGTAGTACAGTTAAAATTGCAGGAGATACAACAGCCCAGTTACCTGCGCCTCTTCTTGTTCTCTGTGCAATTCTGTTTGCCGCTCTGTTGATTAGAACTGCTAATGCAGCATGTTCGTCACCAACAAAAGTAGCTGTACCTGAAACAGCAGCCTGATCAAAAGTATCAGTTCCTGTTCCTGCTAGAGTTGATAAAGATCCTAGAACTTCTTGGTCGATTTCAGCAGTAATTTCTTGTGCTAAAGCAGCCATAATTTCTGCTTCAACGTCGATACCGTGCTGTGACTGAGCGTCCTGAGCAGATTCAAAAGTCCAGCGAGCTGATAGCTTTCTGGTTTTTGCTTCTACTGTTTGCTTTAAGATCTGAATTGATAGTCTGTTTCCAGCACTACCTTCAAGTGCAGCAGTAGCATCAGCTTTACCTGATGTAGCGTTACCTGAATATGCTTCAGCAATCTTAAATGGTGAAAGTGCTTCTTCTCCAGCTACAGCACCGCTTGCGCCTGTGCCTACTGTGTCTGAGTAGCGTACTCTCAATGTGTGGATTTGGCCCACTGGTCCAGTCATAGGCTGAACACCAACTAGTTCATTTGCAATCACTGTTGGCATTACACGTCTGATGACGGGTAAAATAACTCTGTTAAGAGTTGCAACATTACCGGCAGAAGTTGCACCAGCTGTAGCAGTCTCTGCCAAATACGATCTCGTATTTTCTAGAGTGGTTGCCATCACCTGTTTCTTTGTGCCTTGAAGGCCTTCAAGAAGTGCAGTTTTTGTATCCTGCCAGCGACTTTCTAATAGTTCTGACATTTGGTTTCTCCTTAATTTAATCCAGCAAGTCTACGTAAATCAATTACGTTGCTACTTGCTTTGTCACTAACGTTAGTTTCTTCTCTATTGCCTGTTACTTCTTTGCCTTCTGTGAGTTGTGCCTTCTTAGCTGGAGTTTTACCGTCTATTACTGCCGGTAGGTACTTATCAAACGCCGATTGCAACTTAGGTGTTTGAACGCTTTCCAGTAAATCTATCATGATGTCTTTTTGGCCTTTTGATAAAGGTGCAATCAAGTCATCAATTCTTTGTTTTCTTTGTGACGCTTCGTTAATCTTCTTGATTTCAGCTTCTTTGCTTTCAACCAATTTAGATGTTTCGATTGTTTTAACTTTTGCTTCTGCTAATTGCTTGTCTTTTAGCTCAACAACTTTCAGTAACTTAGAAGTTTCTGATTTTTCATTGAGATAAGATCCAGCATACTCAGATGCAAATGCTTCAAACAATTTACGTCCAAAGTCATTTTTACGTGCTGCTTCAATGTCTTCTTTAAGCTGACCAATTTCTCTGTTAAGAACTTTGTCAGTAATTTTAGACACTTTTTCAGCACTCTTTTCAACAAATTGTGTTTTAAGTTTGTTGAAGTGTTCCTTACCTTCACGAATTAATCTTACTTTCGTTTCAGCAAGGTCTTTTTTGTCTTCGTTGAACTCTGCAATTTCTTTTGCAAGTGATTCCACGATGAAATCTTCAAGCATTTTGAACTTGTCAGCCATTGATTTCTGGTCTTCATGTAACTCACCAACTTCTTTTGAAAGTTGATTTACTACAAAAGTTTTTAATAGTCCTGCGTTTTCACGCATTGCTATAGCATATTTTGCTTTCGCTTCTGCTAGTTGCTTACGATCTTCGGCAAATTCCGCTATTTCTGAAGCAAGACGTTCTCCTACCATAGAGTCAATAGCCTCTACCATAGTGTTTTTGTCATGTTCATACTTTTGAGCGAACTCTTCACGAAGTTCAGCAGTTACCTGTTGACGGTTTTCTTTGACTTTCTTGTTCCAAGCCTCTTCAATTTCGTGGCGCACTTCTTCAGAAACTACATCATTTTCAAAGAGTGTTTTTAGTGCATCCAACATTACTTTTCTCCTTTTATTGGAGTCGGTTGATGATATTCACCAACGATTCCCTTAGATACTTTTGTGCCTTTGTGTCTTCTTTTGTTGCCTGTGCAAGTTCGTAAGCCTTATAGCCACCTCTGGCATTCATCAAATGCTCGTAGATTGGCGTTGGATACGCCCCCGGAGCACTTGGTTGTGCAACAACGTCAACAGTTATGATTTCAAAATCACTGACTTCGCCGCTACCATCTTCTTTAACGTTACCAGAACCTCTTGACGAGACACCTAGTTTAACTCCGCTTTCCAGCATTGTTTTAACTAGTTGTCCCATCGGTGTTGGTAAAATTTTCATTTTTCCATAACCATTTGGACCATCCATCCACATTTCGGTAATCATGTGACTGACCCTGTCCAGGTTAATATTAAGACCTTCAGGATGATCAACTTCACCAAGAACACTGTATCCTCCGCTTACCTGATCATTGAGAGTTTTGACAGCCCTGCCAATTTCATTTACAGGATATACACGCTGGTTTGCATTACGCACACCACCTTGTATGCAAATACCCTTCATAAAAAGGTCTTTACCCTCATTGGCATTCTCAACCACCATCTGTGCTTGGTCGAATGTCAGGTGCTCTCTTAAGTAGTTGCCCATCATTTAGTCCTTAGCTACCGATTGTCGATTTTTTATCGGGAGCCGCATCGCCTTGGCTTTTCTTCTCAGCGCCGTGGCCTTTTGGCATGTTTGACATTGACTTAGATGCTTTACCACCCGGAACGTTTACATTACCTGCATTATCTTCTTTAGGTGCAGATGCTTTCATTCCTTTTTCGTCTCCGCCTTGTGCCAAGTTAGAAGCAGTGCCGCCCATGTCGTTTTTACCAGCTACGATTGACTTGGTGTTTGCACCATTGTCACCCATTTTTGGTGTTACTTTTTCAACATATTCACGCATCTGCTCTGCTGCAGACAGTTCAGTAGCTTCTTCAGTGTCTTCGTCATCTGCTTCGTCTACTTCTTCGTCTGAACCTTCGTATGCTACAGACTCTTCTTCAGGTGCTTCTTCACCTTCATCGTCTGCGTCCATATCCATTTCACCTTCTTCGCCTTCGTCGTCTCCACCTTCTTTGTCTTGCATTAGGTCTTCAAACTCTGCTTTAAGGTCTTCTAATTCAGCTTCTAGATCTTTGATATCACCTTGTGTTGCTGGTGCATCATCATCTTCTCCGTTGTCCATATCCATGTCGCCGTCCATGTCGCCGTCCATGTCCATTTTCATTTCATCATCAGCGTCACCGCCCATCATTGCGTCCATGTCCATGCCGCCTTCTTTAGGCTCAACTTCAAACTCATCTAGATCAAAATCTTCATTTGTTTTTTCGTCTTCGTCATCTTTAGATGCTTCTTCAACGTCTTTGTCTTCATCTTTTGATGCTTCTTCAACGTCTTCGTCATCTTTTTTCATTTTCTTCTTGTGTACTTCGTCGACTTCTTTGTCTTCTACATCGTCAGCAAGTAGATTTTCGTAGATGTCTCTTGACTTTTCTACTACTATTTCGTGGAATAATTCTTCCGCTTTTGCGCGGTCATTATTTACAAGATGCTCTAGCATCTCTTCAAATTTAGCTTTATCTGCCATTGTTTTCTCCTATAAATGTTTACCTATGGTAAGGCTGTCGTAGTATTTACTAATATGGGAGAAATATGCGTAGAAATAGGCTCAAAACGAGCCATTTTGACTATTTATCAGGAAAGTTGGTAGATTTTCTTGAAATCTTCCAACAATATAGTTGTAAAGTTGCTAAATTTATTTAGTTCCTCTGGCTGATAGTTATCAGCTGTTATAACTCTTATAAACTGTATATTTGGATTTTCTTGTATAACATTTTTTGTTTGTCTAAGCCAATTGCCAAAAAAAGTTGCACTATCTTGGCTTTTTTTATAATTTGCTGTGTCAGCATACATATTATTAAACTTGTTTTCTATTCCTTTGTAATCAAAACCTAATATGTATATTTTTTCATAACTATGTTGTGCGGCAAGCCAAAGAGCAGTAGGACCACTACTCCATCCTTTGCTAGGTTGAAATAAGTTTAAATTAGGGATTCCGCCGTAGGCTTTGTTAGGATTTGACCATACTGTGTGCTTTTTTTGGTAACCTGTTTTGGTAATTTCTAGTATCATTTTAACATCAACAGCTACCAGATAGTCAGGTGCAAATGTTCTGTAAAGAGCATTACACCCATATATTTTACCTATTTTAGAAATTTTTTCTACATCAACAGATTTTCTGCTTGTACCGTTGCCCAATACAAATGCCAGCTGATTGTTTTGTTTTTTTATAGGTGATTGTGGAACAGCATCAAATTGAGACAACTTAGGCTGTCTGGCTAATTCTTTTTGTCTACGTCGTTCTTCTTTAACGACTCTCCATTGTTGTTTTGTATATTGACTTTTATCTATTTTAGCCAACGGTTAGACTCCCGCCGCTGCTGCCTGTCCTGCTATACCATACATTTGGCGAACAAAATCCATCTCTTTTGCTTTTTCTTCTGTATGTAATTCGCTTGCTTTACGAGCGCGATTAATTTGACGAAGTGTTAATCTTGTTTTGCGTGTATCGTCTAAATCTACTATTGAATCGTCATACTGAGGTTCATACCTATTGTCTTCAACAGGTTCAATAGTTTCTTTGTCGTAGTAAAAAAGTTCTCTCAGTATCATGTTATTATTTATACCTCTGTTTCCTGATCGCCTGCGGGTGCTTCTGCTGCGGCGGCATCGCCTGCTGCCGATTCTGGTGGATCACCTTCTCCACCGTCTTCACCTCCAGTATCGATTCCTGCTTGGTCTTCTGCACCATCAATATCTGCAGATATTCCTGCACTTGAAATACCAACACTTCTCATTTCTCCTGCCGCATCACTAGTTGGAGGTGTAAGTGTTTCGTCATTTTCTTCTCGCCACATACGTTCATTTTCGGCAAGGTCTTCTGCACTGAATCCTAAGAAACGTTTTAGTGCAAAACGATTTGAAATAAATGGAATTGCTTGTACTTGTGCAAATGAACTTATACGTTGGTTGTCAAGTTCAGTTTGTCTGTATGCTGCAAAATTTTGTGGTGGTTGAAATTTAATATCAAACATTGCTGTGTCAATGTTTACACCTTTTTCTAATAAGAAACGTTTAAATTCTTGATCAAATTCTTCTACAAGTAGATTTTGCAATCTTTCGCAGTATGTGTTGAATCTTAATTCTTGAATAAATGCTGTACCTACTCTACCGTCATTGTAACTTGCTTGACTGTCGTCAGCACCTGTTGGTAAATATGAACTTGGAATCCTCAGACCGCGCACTAGCTTATTGGTAAAGTATCTTAAGTCGTCTATTTCGCCTAAGTTAGTACCGCCTGGTAGTGTTTCTACTTTAGATCCTCTACCTTCTGCTGTTTGTGGGAAAAAGTAATCTTCATTAGTTGATAGTGGATTGTATGCACTGTCAATTACATTAGTGCCACCGCCTGTTTTCGAAGGAATACGTCTTTGATGTATTTCTGTTTTTACACGTTCTACGAATTGCATAGCAAGGTGGCTAGGCATGTTACCTACATCAACATAGAAGACTCTGCGTTCTGGTGCTCTTTGCACACGATAGATTATAATTGCGTCCTCAAGCAGTTCTTTCTGTTTGTAAACTTTGAAAATAGTTTCTAATAATGAGTTACCAAATGGATAATTGTTGTCTAGTCCTTCTGACAAACTTAAATGGAACATATGTTCTGCATTAACTGCAACTTCACCATCTTCAATTGTAAATCTTGATCCTGGTTGGTTTGGATAGTTACCGACCATACCACGAACACCACCTTGATAATATCCACTGCCGCCGCCTGTGATGTTACCGTTGGTTTGATGAGGTTTTGTTGCAACTAGATCTTTAAAATTTAGTTGTACATCTTTTACAATGTATTGCTCTGGTGTTTTGCCTTCTGATTCGTTTACGATAATTCTGTTTACTTTAGCAGGGTCTACGTGATAAAGTTTTTTTGTTTCAGGATCTCTTAAGAAAAATCCATCGCCATATTTGAAAACATTTCGAAATACTCTAAACATCCTGTTTTCAAAGTTGTTTAGTTTATACCATTGTTTTAGGTATTGTGATAGAATCTGTACTTCTGAATTTGTAGCATCTTTATAAAATTTGAAATCGAAGTGTGTGTCATTCTTTTTGTTTTTCTGTGTACAAAATTCTGCAAGAATATCAAGAGCAGCATTTACTTCTGAATCCAAATCCATTGTGTTGTATTGACCGTAACGTTCAACACGATTAGGTGTTCCTACATACACATCTGGTAGAAAACTTGAATAGTTTGATCTTGCAGGGCCTGGTCTAGACGCCGCACTAGCACCACTTATAGGTGAATAACTTCCTGATGTGTTATCACCTGTTGGTACCGGGGTAAAATATTTTTTCCAACTCATTATACGTTAAATCCTGTCATAACATTGCCTGACATACCCTTTATTCCTTTGAGTTGTCGCCTTGCTGTATCATTTACTTGCATATTTATATTAACTAATTGTAACATAGTTTGGTTCAGGTTGTCAAGTTTTTCTGCAACAGTACCACCAGAATTGGACATTCCTCCCTGAAATGCACTTGCTTGTTCGGCAAAAGTGTTTGCTTTTGACTCTAATGCATTGTAAGCATTGGTTTCTGATGCATTAAGGACCCTTTCTCCTTTGTGCAACATAGCCATCATGTTGCTAGGAAGTACTCCTTGTCCTCCAAGAACTTCTGCAGATCCTTTTTCGAACGGTGTTATATCAAAATTATCTACTCTAAGTGTGTTAGCAATAATATCTCTTGCAGATAAATCAGTATTTCCTACATTGCCTGGTGCTTTACCACTTGTAACAGCATCTGCAACAAATTTCATATCTTTTATTGCATCTGGTAAATCACCTACGTCTATATCAGGTTGATTTTGTAATTTACGCATCAAATCTTCGCCGCCAACAAATTGATCATCTATATACTTTTTTAATCCGCCTGCAACAAGAATTTCTGCTTCTATTATTTCGCCAACCTGTGGAATTTGTGTTTTGAGTGTAGCAATCACACCTGTTAGCTCTGCAAGTTCTCTTTTTTGTTCTTCAGTAGTGTTTGCATCATCATACATGTTTTGTATGCTCTTGGCTACATTTTGTATTGATTGTTTTTGTGCGTCGTTTGCGTCACTTGCGCCACTTGTAAGTCCCATTGATTTTGATAATGTATTAGTCAACTCATCAACAGATCCTGACATTTTCATTCTACCTGCAGGACCCATTTGATCAGCCAATGCCCTAAACCCTTCTCCTAATTGAGCAATTGGTCCTTCAGGACCAAGTAACTTATCATTTATATCTGATCCAAGCTGTCCTATTGCAAGCTCTGCTGAATTAATTGTTCTTGTAATTTCTGCACCTGCTCCTTGACCTTTTGCTTCTTTTTTAGCATCTTCTTTTGCAAGTTCAAGTGCTTCTGAAAAAGTCTTGCCAGCATCTCTGTATCTTTGCACTGCTGTTTGTAAATCACCACCGCTTTCTAACATGGTTGCTGCGGCTTGACCAAATTGGTTAGCGTCTGCTAAAACTGCTGTTTGTAAAAACTCTTTACTGTTTATTCTTTCAACTATTGCTCCACCCATGTTGTTAACCATAGTATCGATATTGTTGCTAAGGGGTGCGTCTGCAATAGCTCTAAATGCACCTTGTACTTTATCAGCTGCAGGTCCAAGTGCAACAATTCCTTTTCTTGCTGCTTCACTTTTTACTTGACCTAGAGCAAATGTTTCTTCAACTGCTGCAATAGCATCTGGACCTGCCATGCTTGCAGTCATCATTGCTTGTTGATACTGTTGTCTTGCAGCCATTGCCGCTTCTTTACCTTGTTCCATTTCGATTAAACGGAATTTAGCTTCAACTTGTCCTTTACGCATACTAGCATCAATTTCTGCTTGTATTTGATCTTTTTGTTTACCGGTAAGTTTTGCCATAGCATCCATTTCACCCGCTAATGACATAGTAGATTGTAACAAAAGATTTCTTTGTCGTTCATCAGTTAGATTAGCACGTCTATTAATGGTCATTTGTTTGGCCAGCATTTCATTGATGCCTTCGGTGCTCATACCCATCATCATTAATTGATCAGCATAACCTTCACTTGACTCAAAAAACGCTTCACTAAATCTTGTAAAAGATCTTGCACCAGCACTAACATTACCACCAAGAGCTGCAAATCCTTGTGAATTACTAGTTACAACATTGGCAAATGCGTCGAGAGTCATACGTGTGTTTGCCGCACTATTTTTTAATTCTAAAATATTTCCACCAAATGCTGCTCCAGATTCGCTCATACTTCTGAAAGTATTCACATAACCTTCGCCTGCTTGCACTATAGCATCTACAGGACCCATCCCTATTTTGCCTATTTGTCCAAAATTCTTAGCTAGTAGGCCTGTAGCTGTGCTTATACGTGCTGTTCCATCATATACACTAGCACCAAAACCACCAATGGATTTGACTGTTCCGGCGGCTGTGCTGGATAATATACCAAATATTCCACTAGATTTATCTGCAGATTCAGCAGTCCTTTGCAAATTATCGCTAATATTGGTAGATGCAACATTAACGGCGCCCATTTTTTCTGCTAGAGCAGAAAGCGTAGATTCCGTTGCTATGTTGTCAATTTCAACTTGATCACCAGTTATTTTGATTGTAGCCATATTTTGTTAGATCCTAAATTCTTGCCATATAAATATAATATAAAGTATTTATCGGAGTAAAACATGGAACAACAAAATCCATTAACGAAGTATTATAGACAACCTAAAGTTTACCTTTCTTTACCTAGTAAAGGAGAATGGTATCCTGAAGGTATGTTGGAAGGTGATCCTACAAACATTCCTGTATACGGTATGACAGCCATGGATGAAATTATGTTCAAAACTCCTGATGCACTTTTTAGTGGGGAAAGTGTGGTTTCTGTAGTTAAAAGTTGTATACCAGCTATAAAAGATCCTTGGCAAATGCCACAATTAGATATTGACAGTGTGCTTATTGCAATTAGAATTGCTACATATGGTCAAAAACTACAAACAAAATTCAAATGTACTAAATGTAACACAGACAATGAAAGCGATTTTGATTTATCTCGCGCTTTAGAATACTTTGCTGGCTTGACTTATTCAAATCATGTATATTGCGATCCGCTGACTGTAAAATTACGTCCTTACAGCTATAAAGAATTTGTTGATTTACAATTACAAACTTATGAACTACGCAGAATGTTACAAAAAACTATAGGTGATCTTGAAGAAAAAGTTAGAACACAGCGACTAGACGAATTTTATAAAAAGTTAGGTGTTTCTCAAAGCGAATCATTTAAAAAACAAATACTTGCCGTTGAAGCAGATGACACAGTTGTAAACAATCCCCAGCAAATCAATGACTGGATTAACAACAGTGAAGTTGGATTCTTTGACAAAATAAAAAATCATCTAGAAGAACAAAGAAACGAGTGGAAAATCCAAGATCAAAAAATTAAATGTGCTGAATGCGAACATGAAAATAATGTAGCAATGGATTTGGACGCTTCAAATTTTTTCGTCAAAAGCTAATACCACTCAACGATTCTGACATAATGAAGGAAGTTGAAAGAATCGATCTCGAAGCCAAACAAATCAAAGACGAAGTTTATAGGATAAGTTGGTACATGCGTGGGGGTGTAACTGCAAACGATCTATTTTGGTCCTACAGTGCAGAGGATAGAGAAATTCTTCAAAATATCATCAAAGACAATATCGAAAGCACTAAAAAATCTGGATTGCCGCTGGTTTAATTCAGGTTTCTAAAATTTTTCATTACACGGTCAACATCTTTAGGATCACTAACTCCTGGCTCGTCAATTTCCTTGTTTTTTACTTTTTCTTTCAAACTATCAGCTAGTTCTTGCATGTCTTCTTGGCTAAATGGTTTATGCTGTGGTAAGTCCGCAGGTAAGTTGCTTTGATCAAATTGATCTCCTACAGCTTCGTCGTCCCCTTTTGCCCAGTCTATAAACATTTGATAGAACGTGTCTCTTTCCATTTTGCCTAACAAGTATTCTGCACCAACAGTAGCTGCCACTCCAATGCCCCAGCCAATCAGTGTAGGCAAACTAAATCTTGGTAGTTTTCCGCCTGCTCTACCAATTTGTGCTGCAACGCTCAATGCTCTTGCTGTACCCACTCTTGCAACAATAGCACCAACTAACAAACTAACACCTACTGATTCAACACCAGAAAACAATATTGCCAGTTGTTCTTTTTTGTATTGTTGATACACAATTTTAAAGTCTTGCTGGTCCATATATCCATCGTTAACCATGTACATCAATCTAGCTTTTTTATCACCCGTGTTGTTCCAGTATGTTCCAAACATGTCATATGCTGTGTATCCAGCCGCTAGCCACGCAAGCCCCATGTATGATGTGCGGAACCATTTTGATCTTCTTAGCGTCTGCTGCTTCAAATTATAAGTTTCTGATGCATATTGTTTACCTACTGATACATTTAGTTTAGCTCTTCTTTTGTATTCTGCATCAAACTGATCTAATGATCCGGTTTTTCTTGTAGCGTTACCTTCTGCGTCATATTGAAGCCATGTAACACGACCTCTTTTATATGGTGTTTCAGGTTTGATATTGTGAGGATCACCTTTGGGAATACTAAGTTTAACTTGCGGAGTAATACCTAGTTTAGAAAATGCCTGTTGTGTAAGCGTACCTGAAAGTTTGCCGCTTACTGCTCTGCCTTTTACTACTTTGATTTTTGCTTGCCCGTCACCTGTAATAGTGCCTGATGCATTAGGCTCCCAAACATTTCCATTTTTGGTTAGTGTAATAGTTGTAGGGCGGCCCGACAAGTTCCTTGCAGGACGTTCTACAGTCGTCCCATCAGGTATTTGTTTTAAAATATCAACAGATCTAAAATTTATCGTTTGTTCAGCAATAATTTGGTGTACTAGCATAGCATATTCCTGTAATCTTTATATGAATATATTTATCACATACCAAAGAGACTTAAATATTCTACTATGGATAGTAATATTGATGATCCTTGCGATGATTGTACCCATTGGATAGGACATATATAATATGTACACACATTGGCACATCATAGATGCAAGAACCAAAGAAGTTGTAGTTGAAAAACTGCCCGATTTACATCAAGCCAACGAATCCTTGCACATATTAAAAAGTCAAAACCCACATGCGGAGTACGAAATAGTAGAAACACAACATTCTACAGTTAAACCTGGTTTTGGACGTGATCCTGATTTACATTGATTGTAGTTGTAATGAAATGAGCTAAAGCTCATTTGTGTTTTCGCTTGTCGCTCAAACACTTAATCTTTTTTAAAGATGATTAATAATAAGTGCGAAGCACTTTAGCTTCATGTAGATTGTTTCAGTCAGACGGAACCTGTTACGGTTCCATCTAATCTCAAAACTTCATGTGAGTTCGTCACAGCCGAGATTCGGAAGTAGGTGTTTGTTTATACACTCTGTTCAATGGGCTCTGACCTTTCCCAACCTACGTCGACATTACGAAAAAATCTGCTTAACCGCTTTACCGCTTCGCGGATCGCTTCGCTACCTCCCGCTTCGTTCCTTTGCAAGGAGTTTTTATGAACTGTGTTGTGTTTTTCGATTGCTAACATCAACCTACGTCAATCCTGCCGCCCTACTACCGGACGCGGCTCAACGTGTACGAGTGTCCTTCTCACAGGACCTTTTCCTCAGCGGTATTACAAACTGGCCCGCCAACCTTATGTGTTAGATTGTTTTGCCTTGATGTTTTGTTCTAGCAATGCCTGTCGTAGCTTGTCTGAACCACCTACTCTAACATTAATGATTCCATTATAATAATCATCTCGTTCAAGTACTCGCCTGTCAAACTGTTCTCGTGCCTCTATGTAGGACATTTCTCCCCTACCTTTACATAGGTATAGTATTTCTCTTGTGAATTTCTCTGGACCTAGTTGTGCAACATCTGCGATTAGTCTTTCTGAGCTACCCCAGTAGTCGCGCCAGTCACTTTCTTTGGTTCCACGTCTTTTGTTTTTTTTGCCTTTTAGAGGTGGCTTAGTAGTTTTAAATCTTGCTAGTTTTTTGCCTATGTACTTTTGGTCTGTAGTGGTGTTGGTAATAAGATAAACAAATCCTTCATACTCTTCTGGTATTGTGTCTATTGTTTGTCCTTGGTAAGTCCACTGCATATGGATACTTAACCAAGCCTATTGAGTGTCTGCCTCTTTTTTGGTTTTGTGTTGTTCGTGTATTTCAATTGACCGTAATCTTGCTAATTTTCGTATTTCTCTTAGCCATCTGCGGGCGGCTGCATGTGTACGCACAGAATTTCTAGCTTCAAATTTTTCATTTTCTTTGAAGTATTCCATGTATGCTTTTGTTAATTGATCATGTATGTCGTCTTTTATATTACTCATCGTCTTTTTCTAATGATAATGGTTTGCTAATAGGCATCCCAGCTCTATCAAACCATCTTCCATCATGTGTTTTGTATACATGTGATCTATAGTTGCCTTCTTTACCTTTAACTGTAATTGAACGTTTAGTGATTTCGCCTTTGTATTCTGAGAAGTCCTTGTTAATAACATAAATTTTGTTCGGAAAGCCCATGTAGAGTCTGTCTATTGCAATTTCTCCTTGACCAATCATATTGCTTACTACTATTTCTGCACTCATTCTACAATCTCTATGTCGTTAGCATAACTTGTAAAGCCGTTTTCTTTTATAACCTTAAGTACGTGATTAACACGACCAACAAGTTCGTCTTTGTGTGAGATAAGGAACACATTTTTGCGTCGCTCTCTACCCATCTTTTTAAGTATGCTCAGCGAGTTTTCAACTCCTGCTGTGTCCATACCACTGTCGATCAACTCATCAATAAACAATAGATTGATATTTTGATACAAGCTCTCCCAAACATCACGGAATGCAAAGCTCATACCAAGTATTAGTCTATTGCGCTCACCTCTTGATAAGTTATCAAAGTCTAGGTCTTGACCAAGTTGTGTAATTTCAACAGCAAGGTCGTTTTGGAATACCACTTGATGGGGCAATCCAAGTTTTACTATATAATATGTAAGACGATTGTTTAGGTATGCTAGATTCTGTTCAATAATTTTTTTACGAATAAATGAATCTTTGTTTGTAAGTAGTTTGTGTAAGAATTCTTGGTGTTCTTTAAAGTCATTAAGATCATTTACAGGAGTCCAATCAATTTCCTGAATTGCTGTTTGTTCTAATTCTTTGATCTGTGCTTCATATGGATCTTGTTCAGCATGTTTGTTTTCTAAACTCTGCCTCAAACTGTCAACATTGTTTCTATGTTCGTATGCTTCTTTAGCAGCTTCATAAAATGTGTCAGGACGTCCGTTGATGTCACCTATTTCTTCAAGACCGTCTACAACATCTTTTAGTTTATCTGCAACTTCTTTATGGTATGCTTGAGCATCTGCTAATTCTTTGTCTTTTCGGTCTTCAAGTTCTGCTTTTTTGTCGTCATGCAGTGCTTGTCCGCAAGTATAACAGGTAGCATCTCCTAAATTTGCAATGTCTTTTTCTGCTTTTTCAACGCTGTTTGTAGCACGTAGTAATGCACTCTCTAGTGTACTTTTTTCTTTATTAAGAGCCACAATTGCATTGTTTAATTCAGTCCAGTTTTGTAGTTTTTCATGATTGTCAAGTTCTACATTAATATCTAAATGCTCTAGTTCGTTTATATTCCTTTGTAATCTGTCAACATCTTGTTGTTGTTTGCTCAACCAAGCTCGCTGTGTGTTACGTAGGCTTTCAATAGTATCTTTGATTTTTTCGTTTGCGTTTTGTACACCGTTAATTTTTGCATTTTCTTCTGCGATTGCTTCTCGAGTATGTCGCATTTGTTCTTTTAATATTTCTGCTTTGGTAGAAAGTATAGTTATACCAAGCAACTGTTCGATGATAGCACGTTGATCATTTTGTTTCATACTTAAGAATGGTTCAGAATAGGTGTTTAGTGCCACAACATGCTTAAACATATCATGACTCATGTTTAATAATTCACCAATTGATTCTTGTGTTTTACGACTGTCTCCTTGACTTAGATCATCTAATTCTTGTTCTTGATCGTCCACATAAAACTTTAGTACATTAGGTGAACGGCCGCGTTCAATTCTATAGTCAATACCGTCTTTTTCAAAATGCAATGTAACCAACATACCTTTTCCGTTGGTCTTATTGATTAGATTATTTCTTCTAATGTTGGTAAGGGCAACTCCATACAGAGCATAACTGAGGGCGTTTATGATAGTGGTTTTGCCCGTACCATTTCTTGATCCTGCGTCATCGCCGCCTTGATCAAGGTTTTCACCAAGCACAAGTGTTAGTTGTTCCTTGTTGAAATCAACAGCCTGGGTTTGATTGCCCACGCTCATAAAATTTTTAACTGTTAAATCTTTAATTTTAATCATTATAGCTCGTTGTAGATGTCCAATAACATCTTTTTGTTGAATTGTTCTGAATCGATTGCTGATATTTCTCCACTTACAATTTGATCTACACTTTCAAACTGTTGGATATCAACATCTGTTGAAATTTCCTCCATTTGTTTTTGAGGAATAAGACTGATTTCTCTACACTTATATTGATTTACAAATGTTTCTTTAATAAATGTTGCTTCTTCGAACGAAATAGGTACATCAATTGTAACACGTAGATACATTTTAGGTTTGATAATATTATCTGTGTCTTCTAATAACTGTTTTAGACCAATAGTTCTATACTTGGGACAGTCTGCCCAACTCAAATATTCTGGCTCTTTGTTATTTTCTCGATCAAGAATCATCATTCCTCGATCATCGTCCCATGCATCTGCATAATTGTGTGGAAAAGCATTGCCAATATAATGTATAGATCCTTGTTTTTGTCGTTTATGAAAATGTCCAGAGAATACATATTCTTGATGTACAAAATGTTTAGATTGTAATTCGCCTGTGTCTGGCATTTGTACCATTGCGTTCATATAGAAACTAGGAAGTTCAAAGTGACCAAACATATATTTGGCTTTAATCTTTTCAATTTTTTTCCATTCGTCACCTACTAACCAAGGCACAAGTGCTACGTCATCCTCTTCATAGATGTCGTCTACAAGTGTTATACCTGGAATGTGTCTTCCAAATTCAGTAGAACTTACATCACGTTTGTCTTTGTAGTACAAATCATGATTACCAACAAACATATAAAACTTATCAAATGCTTTTCCTAGTTTTTCTAAGCATCGGATAGTAGCATCCATAGTAGTTAGGTTAAGTGAATTACGATTATGATGCCAATCTCCACAAAAAATACCAGTCTCACAGCCGTTTGCCTGTGCCTGATCTATATACCAATCCACAAATTCTTCACAATCATCATTGTGAACTTTACTATTGCCTTTAAGACCCAAATGGATATCAGTAAAAACTGCTGCTTTTTTAAACAATATTCAATCCTCAGTTATGTTACTATAAAGTGTAACGCAAAAAGTAACTAAAGTCAAGAAGTTTTTTTGACTTCAGCTTCTCTTTTAAGTTGGTTTTCCCATTCACCTTGACTCTGTCGGGTGTAACTAGGATTTAAGTGGTTCATCTCTAAAATATCATCTCTAATATTTTGATTACGCTTTTCTATGTTTATAACTCTTACAAACGAATTTGTAACTGCAGCTGTATAGTAGGCAAATGGATTTTGCGATTTTGATTCATCAAATTGCAATCCTATCTGTGTAAGTTGTAGTATAGCTTGCCCACGCATTTCGTCATTGTAGGTATAGCCTCTTACATTACCTCTTGTTCCGTATCTATCACACAGCTTCATCCACATACGAGCTAGTTTAGTTGTAACAGTTCCGTGAGTCATTGAAAAAGTGCCGTTTTCCATACCACCTTGCCAGTGACTTTTTCCTATACATACTAAATCGTCATTTTCATTGAACTTAAAGTGTTGGAATGGTGGAAAATTCAATCTTACCTTATGATCTGCTACAGTTTTAGGATTTTTCTTACGTCCTGGTTCATCAGGTACATGATCATAAGTCATAATTCTGAATATTAATTCTTGTTTTGTGATTTTTCTATAGTCGACTTCGCATTCTGCCATCTTTAGTCTTTTGCCAGATGCTTTTGCTTCATCAAATGCCTTAACTGATAACCTTTTCGCCTTATTTCTTTTTGCTTCTGCTATAGTTCTAATGTTAATCTTTTCAACACTAGGTAAAATTATGTCAAATTGATGGTAGTCATCGTCAACATAACTGCAAAAACTACTTTTTGACTTGTGTATTTCACTAAGTATGTCTTTGTTATTTAAATAATTGATTTTTTTCATTGATTCTCCAAACATTTTATCTTATTATAAACTACGTAGTTAAAAAAGTCAATAAATACTTTACAGGAGAAGTATATGATTAATCCAAGAATAGCACAAAATTTACGTTCCCAGTCTAGGAACCAACAAAGCCCTTTTGAAAGTGTTGCTAACACAGTAGGTTCAGAATTTTTAAAGACTGGCGGGGATTTTGTTAATACTGCGAAACAAAGGGTTGAAGATTTTGTGCAAGACACCGGATTTGGAAAAGCTCTTAGAGCATTTGGCTTGTTTGCTGATGCTGTACCAAAAGAAGTCAGTCTTAAAGACGGTAATTGGTCATCAAGCTCTTCAAGCGGTGATTGGCGTGTCAAACTAAGTTTACCTCAAAATTTTGCATCAAGTCCTGTAATGAGTCCTTTGACAGAGACTAGCGGATTGGTGTTTCCGTATACTCCTACAATTTATATAACGCACTCTGCAGGTTATAATCAAATACAACCTATACATAGTAATTATCCTTTTTATGCCTATCAGAATTCAAGAGTGGAACAGTTCAGTATTGTTGGTGATTTTTATGTTGAAAATGCTTTAGAAGCACGTTATTGGGTAGCGGCAATACATTATTTGCGTTCAGTAACAAAAATGGCTTATGGCCAAACTTCTAACTCAGGTTCTCCACCACCAGTTGTAAGATTAAACGGTTACGGAGACTTTGTGTTTAAAAATGTACCTGTGGTAGTGAACAGTTTTGCAGTTGAACTAGGTCAAGATATAGATTATATCAAATGTGATATAGGTGAAGGAGCATCGTGGGTGCCAACTAGAAGCAATATACAGGTAACTGTTGCACCAATCTACAGCAGAAGAGCTGTCGAGTCATTTAGTTTAGATAGATTTGTAAATGGAGGATATATTGGTCCTAATGGCGGAGGATTTATTTAATGGCAAAATATAGTGCTAGTAGTCCTTGGCATAATACTAAAACTAGAAATAATCAATATTTAGATTTTCTAAGTATTAGACCAGTGCCAAAACAAAGTGACGATATTGCATATACTATTGAAGTTCAATATACACACAGACCAGATTTACTTGCATATGATTTATATGGCAATAAAGATTTATGGTGGGTATTTGCTCAAAGAAACATGGATACAATAAAAGATCCCATCTATGATTTTGAAGAAGGAGTTGAAATATATCTCCCCAAAGGCCCGCAGTTAAGAAAAATATTAGGATTATAAATGACATTACAAGCACAAAATCTTGCACAGCGAGCAGTTGCAGCAGGAAGACAAGTACAAGATTACGTTGAGAACAATGTAAAAGATTCAAACATTGTCAACAGTGCTAGAATTACAGTTGATGCTATTAGAGATTCGATAGATGGATCTTTATCTGAAGCTACAGGAGCTGTTGCAGATCCTGTTACAGAAGTTGCTACAAGGGCTGCAGAAATTACTTCAAGTCCTAGTTCTTTACTAGGAGCAATTTCTAGTTTGTTTGGATTCGGAGCAAAGAAAAGTAATGATTTAAAAGATTTTGCTTCTTACTCTTACGTGTTTACGCTAGGAGTGCTAACCAACTTTGAAATAAATTTTCCAGATTTAACATATAGACGTAGAGATCCATGGATTACAATACTTAAATCAGGCGGAGGCCTAGGAAATAGTAAAGCAACAACAATCTATGAAAGCCAAGGAAGATTAGAATATTTCATAGATGATGTTAACATAGATAGTTTAATAGGATTGAATCAAGCAACAAAGCAATCAAATGCTACAAATATAGAATTTAAAGTTACTGAACCTTATAGTATGGGATTGTTTTTACAAACTATTCAAGTAGCGGCAGCAAAAGCAGGTCATAAAAATTATCTTGAAGCACCTTTTGTGTTATCTGTAGAATTTAAAGGATGGGACGATAACGGAAACGCAATTTCAAAACCTAACCTGCGTCGAATCTTTCCTTTAAAATTTTCAAATGTAGATTTTTCAGTTAACGAAGGCGGCAGTGTTTATAATGTAGCGGCTGTACCATGGCACGAACAGGCACTGAATGATCAAGTACAAAGTATAAAGTCCGATGTTAACTTAACAGGCACTACAGTGTCAGACCTTTTGCAAAGTGGAGGTTCTAGTTTAGCAGAAAACTTAAACACTAGAGAACAAAAGCGAAAACAAGACAACCAAGTAGTTACTCCTGACGAATATGTAATTTTATTTCCTAAAAATCGATCTAGTCTTGACGAAGCATTACTAGGCTCACCAGCAGATACTGCTGGTGCAACTGAAGAACAAGGAGAAGAAAGAGAGCTATCTGAGGACGAAAAATTAAGAATATATGAAAGTATTACAGGTCTTGAAAATTCTACACTTCCAGCAGATTTTGATACAGAACTATCTAAACTCTTAGGAGTAATTGTAAATAGATCAAATATTGGTGAAGCAATTAGAGAATTTGCAGAAAATCCTGAAAATATTAATGAAATTGGACAAGCAAAACTTGTAGATTCTTTCTTAGATGGAGGTAAAAAACCCTTTGGCAGACCGGCATTTGTAGAAGAAACAAGATTAGCAGGCGGACCACCTAATAAAAATGTACAAGTAGGCACTGGTATTTTTACTAGAGGTAATATTACGATTAGTGATAATGGTAGAACACTTACATTTAAAACTGGAACAAAGTTTCAGGACATAATTGAAGAAATTGTTTTGCTCAGTGAATATGGTAGAAAAATTGTAGATGCAGAACCAGATGAAAATGGTATGATACCTTGGTTTAAAATTGAAGCAGATGTATACAATGTCACAGATCATGATACAATGGATCAAACTGGTAAATTTCCTCACATATATGTTTATAGGGTAGTTCCTTATCTAGCACATATAAGTAGGGTAAGTTCTACATCTCAAGCAAGTCCTGGTATTATTGCTTTAAAAAGACAAGCAGCAAAAACTTATGATTATATCTATACAGGTCAAAATGATGATATTTTGGACTTTAACATCGAATTTGATGCGGCTTTTTTCCAGGCAATTACACCATTTGGTGGAAAAGACACAACAGGTAATAAGAAACAAAAAGAAGACAGTCCTGGTCCTTCTCCAGGACACCCAGAATACAAACCTAAACCAGGAGATACTACAGGCGGTGTAAATGCAAATGCAACCACAGTAGAAACACCAAGGCCTGGATCTGGACAATCGGGCGGCGGTCTAGTATCTAATAGTAAAACTGCCATTGCAAGAAATTTTAATGATGCACTTGTAAACTCTCCAGTTGATTTAGTTAGTGTTGAGCTTACAATTTGGGGAGATCCGTATTATATAACCGATAGTGGTATGGGCAATTATACAGCATCTCCGACAAATTTCATAAACATAACAGCAGACGGAACAATGGATTATCAAAGTTCTGAAGTAGATATTGAATTAAATTTTAGAACACCCTTAGATTATCAAGTAAACGGAAGCTATATGACATTTCCAGGTAGCGGGTCAAAACCAGTAGGTGCATTCAGTGGATTATATCAAGTTATAAGTTGTATGAATAGTTTTAGTGGAGGAACATTTACGCAACAGCTTAGTTTAATAAGAAGAAGAAACCAGCCCGGACTAGATACGAACGCATTACCGGTAAGTACAGGTAATCAGATAGTAGAAGAAGCAGTGGAAGACACAACTACAACAACCACAGGCGGAACAAGTGCAGGCGGAAGCGATACAGGAAATGTTGGAAATACAGAAGATAACCTTTTAATGAATCAAAATCAAGAAGAGCGCGAATTTGATATAGAATTAAATGAAGGCGTAACATAAAATGTCAACCAATCAACTTAAAAGAACCAGACGCCCATCCTGGATGGAAGGTAGTGGTCCTTACTTAGGAAGAATAATAAACCACCTTGATGCAGAATATATGGGAGGAATAGAAGTAGAAATTTTAAAAATTACAGAAAACGGAAATCCAGCGAGTGCAGAAGGTTCTGGATATCAGTTGCCTTGTTATTATGTGTCTCCGTTTTACAATGTAACTCCTAGGGCAGGAGTAAAGAAAAATGATGATTATCAATCGTCTCAGCAAAGTTCAGGTTTTTGGGCTGTACCGCCTAATGTAGGTACAAAGGTTATTGTTTTATGTTTAGAAGAAAACTTTGGGTTTGGATATTGGTTGGGTTGTGTCCAAGATCAATATATGAATTTTATGGTTCCGGGCAATGCAAGTACAACATATAATAATAGTGATCCGTCTAAAGCAAAACCTGTTGGAGAATTTAACAAAGAATTAGAAACTGCCGAAGGAAGAGATCCAACAAAATACATAAAACCTGTTAATAGTTTAGCTGATACAATTCTCACTCAGCAGGGCCTAAGTGGTGACACTACTAGAGGCACAACTACGTCAAGCGCAAGAAGAGAAGTACCAAGCAGTGTGTTTGGATGGAGTACACCAGGACCTTATGATAACAGACCCGGTGGCCCTACTGCTAGATACGGTCCAGAATTTGCACAGAGTAACGTTCCATTTAGCCGTTTAGGTGGATCTAGTTTTGTAATGGATGACGGCGACATGACTCTATTAAGGAAAACGGCTGCAAGCGCAGGACCGCCAGAATTTGCAAATGCAGAAGCAGGCGATTTTTCAGGTGATCCTACTATTCCTCATAATGAACAGATTAGACTTAGAACAAGAACAGGCCATCAAATTTTATTAAGCAATACAGAAGATCTTATCTATATTGGCAATGCAAAAGGTTCTACTTGGATTGAAATGACCAGCAATGGAAAGATTGACATTTATGCTCAAGATAGTGTAAGCATTCATACATCTAATGATTTGAATATTACAGCAGATAGAGATATTGTAATGAGTGCAGGCAGAAATATTTGTTTAAAAGCAGGCAATGATGGAAGGATAACAGCGGTAGAAGGTGTTCACATAATGGCAAAAACTCACACAGAAACTGCTCCATCTGGTATTAACATGAACGGTCCGCCAGCTACACCTGCATATAGTCCGACAAGAACACCACAACATGAACCTTGGTTTGGACATGAAAATTTTGGACCAACTGAATATACTGCTGAAAAAACAGATGCCGATCCGGCTGCTGGAAACACAGTAGATGAAACTGGAAATAATTTTGTTGCTACAGGACAACCACTAACACCAGATACATTCAGGAAAAGTAGGTAAGATAAATACGATATGAGCAGTCTAGAAAAAAATCTATATAAGCAGGTTACAGTAAGATCAAATAAAGGTAATAGAGATAATTCTATTGGATCTCGTGCTTATCGTGGCATAAGCACTGTCAATCCTGAAAATAGTTCAACTGTTTTGTACGATCTTGCACTTATCAAACAAGACCTACTTAATCATTTTCATATTAGACAAGGTGAAAAACTAAGTGATCCTGAATTTGGCACAATCATTTGGGACGCACTTTTCGAACCTTTGACTGATAATATGCGAGATGCTATAAAGAACAATGTTACAAAAATTGTTAATTACGACCCTAGAGTATCTGTTGATCAAATTACGATAGATCAATACGAAAGTGGCATTCAAATTGAAATTAGCCTTACATATTTGCCATATAATATTTCAGAAAGCATGACTTTGAAGTTTGATGAAAATGCCGGCTTTTTAAATACATAATTAACTACGCACTTATCTTATTCGTATAAATATAGTATAGAGGAAAAACATGCATGTCATCAACAGATAGACAAAATAGATTATTAGTAGCTGAAGATTGGAAGCGCATCTATCAAACATATAGAAATGCAGATTTCAAAAGTTATGATTTTGACAATCTTCGCAGAACTATGATTGCGTATCTAAGGGAAAACTATCCTGAGGATTTTAATGATTATATCGAATCAAGTGAATACCTTGCACTGATAGATTTAATTGCTTTTTTAGGACAAAATTTAGCGTTTAGAATTGATCTAAACTCTCGTGAGAACTACTTAGAGCTTGCAGAACGCCGTGAAAGCGTTTTGCGTCTTGCACGACTATTATCTTATAATCCTAAAAGGAATCAATCTGCCAACGGGTTGTTAAAAATTGAAAGTGTAAGTACAACAGAAGATATAACAGATTCAAACAATTTTAATCTTGCTAACCAAACTGTGCTTTGGAATGATCCAAGCAATGCAAGTTGGAACGAACAGTTTGTAAAAATTTTAAACGCCGCACTTCCCACTAATGGAACATTTGGCCGACCTGTAAAAAAAGATACAGTGTCTGGTATTGCTACCGAACAGTATAGATTTAACAGCACAAATGCAGACGTACCGGCATATAGTTTCAATCAAACAGTAGATGGATCATCAACAAGATTTGAAGTTGTGTCTACTGATATAGATTCTAGAAGTAACATAGTTGAAGAAGCACCATTTCCAGGAAATAATTTTGCTTTTTTATATAGAGATGATGGCAAAGGCGCTGGAAGCTCAAATACAGGATTTTTTTGTCATTTTCGTCAAGGCACTTTGGATCAAGGAACTTTCACAATTGACAATCCTAGTACTAATCAAACAGTAGCAATTGATGCAGTAAACATCAATAATACAGATGTTTGGTTGTATAAATTAGATAGTTTTGGTAATGAAGAAGAACAGTGGATTAAAGTAGATTCTGTAGAAGGTAATAATATAATTTATAACAGCCTTAATAAAAATATTAGAAATATCTATAGTGTGCTTACACGTATTGAAGATAGAATAAGTTTAATATTTTCAGATGGCACATTTGGAAACTTGCCGCAAGGATCTTTTAGAATATACTATAGAACAAGTAAAAACAAACGCATTGTTGTTGAACCAAACGACGTTAGAGGTATAAGCGTAAATATAAAATATTTGTCTAAGAACAATAAAGTAGAAACAATTTCTCTTACATTTAGTTTGCAGTACACAATTGATAATGCAACAGTGTCTGAAACTAATGCAAGTATTAGAACTAATGCTCCGGCAACTTATTATACGCAGAATAGACTCATTACAGCAGAGGATTATCAAATTGGACCTTTAGGTATAAGTCAAGAAATTATAAAAGCAAAATCAGTCAATAGAACAGCAAGTGGAATAAGTAGATATTTTGATTTACTTGATTCAACAGGAAAATATTCTAAAACAAATCTGTTTGGAACAGACGGAGTTGTATACAAGGAAATATTTAACAGTAAAGAAAGATTTACATTTTCTACTCAAACAGATATAGAAGGTATAATTCTAAATACAATAGAACCAATCCTTGCTAACAAAAAAGTAAAAAATTATTATCTATCTCAATTTCCTATAATAGACATAAAAGATCTAAATGTCACATGGAACCAATCAACGTCTGATACAAATATTAGTACAGGATATTTTGCTAACGTAAACAATATCAGGCAGACATTAGGTTCTTTTACTACAAGCACATTGCAATTAATTAGACCTGGCTCATCTTTAAAGTTTATTGCACCTGCAGGAAAACATTTTATGCCAGACGGAACATTAATGGACGGTGCCGCTGATCATCTTAATTCTAGAAGTTACAAGTGGGTAAAAGTTATAAGTGTAAACGATAATGGTACAACAGTTGATGAAAACGGAGTAGGACCTGTTACATTTAATGATGTAATTCCTAGCACTGCACAATTGGTAGAAATAAAACCAGCACTTGCTCAATCATTACAAAATGATATAAAAAGTCAAATTGTTGATCAAATATTTGCATATAAAACTTTTGGTTTAAGATTCGACAGAACGCTAGGACAATGGCGTCTTATTACAGAAAGTAATCTTAATGTTACAAATGAATTTAGTGTAGGAAAAACTGGTGATAATTCTAATAAACAATTAGATTCAAGTTGGTTACTTAAATTTACAACAGACGGTGAAACCTATATTATAGAATATAGAGGAAGTCGTTATGTATTTGAAAGCGATCAAGAAATAAGATTTTACTTTGACAGTAGCGATAAAATTTATAATAACTTAACTGGCAAAATTGTTAAAGATCGTATAAGTGTATTAAACAATAATAATAAACCCGACAGTGTTGAAAAATTTACAACAGATTTTGATTGGGAAATAACACAAGAATATAGAGATGCAGAAGGTTATGTCAACAGTAAAAAAGTAGAAATATCATTTTTTGATGAGGACGATGACGGTGTTGTTGATGATCCAGAGTTATTTGATGTTTTAGTAGACGAAGACACTAATCCTCTTACAAAGTATGTATTCCAGCAAAAGTTCTTGACATCAGATGGAGTAGAAGATTATAATTATGTAAGCAACGACATACTTAAAATAATTGTATTAGAATCTAAAGATAATTTAGGGGCACTAAGTCAATACGATGATCAACAAATATTCTACTACGTAGATACAGAATTATTTGAAAAATTAAATTCAGCATCTAGCTTATTAGAACGACAGGATAATTATAGAGCATTTGTTGGTCGAGATAGTTTGAGATTTCTTTACATACACGCAGCGGATGATAATACAAGAATCGATCCTAGTGCTTCAAATATAATTGATTCTTATTTGTTGACTAGAGCATATGACACACAATTTAGAAAATGGTTAGACGGAAGTTTACAACAAAAACCATTGACGCCTAGCTCTGATAATCTATTTCAAAATTACGGAACACCTTTGAACGAAATAAAATCACTGAGCGATGAAATTATATATCATCCTGTAAAATATAAAGTTTTATTCGGAACAAAAGCAAGTTTAGACTTACAGGCAAAATTTAAAGTTGTAAAAAACCCTGATTTAGTTTTAAACAATAATGATATAAAAAGTAGAATCATAAGTGCTATAAATCAATTTTTTGCTTTAGAAAATTGGGACTTTGGTGAAAAATTTTATTTCTCAGAATTAAGCACATATGTAATGCAACAGTTAGCACCTGATATTGTTACTTTTGTTATAGTGCCAGATCAAGTTGCACAAACATTTGGGTCGTTATATGAAATAAAAGCAGAGGTGGATGAAATTTTTATCAGCGGCGCAACTGTAAACGATGTTGAAATAATAGATGCTATTACAGCTTCGAGGTTAAACGCTACAGGAAATGTTGTTACAACGTCAACTTCTACTAATGCAGGAATAACAAGCACTAGCAGTTCAAATGTACCAAGTAGCTCAAGTACCTCAAGTAGCTCAAGCGGCTCAAGTAGCTCAGGTTCAAGCGGCTCAAGTAGCTCAGGTTCAAGCGGCGGAAGCGGAAGCTCCGGCGGCGGCGGAGGTTATGGATACTAATGGCATATGATAACGATCAAAAAGAACCATCATTACCTGCAGGAGACGACAATTATCGTAGAAAGACCGAAAATCATCTTCCTAGATATTTCCGTACAAATTTTAATTCAAAATTTTTAGCATCTACACTTGACCAACTCATACAACCAGGTGTTGCTGAAAAATTAAATGCATATTTAGGTAGAAAAACTGCAAAAGCATTTAGACCTACAGATAATTATGTAGGCGGTGTAACACAGTCTCGTGAAAATTATCAACTTGAACCTGCATCGTTAATTAAAGATGATCTAGGTAATATTGACTTTTATAAAGACTATAATGATTATATAAACGAAATACAAAACTTTGGCGGAAACACTCAGAATCACAGCAAGCTAAACAGCCAAGAATACTATGCATGGAATCCACACATAGACTGGGACAAATTTGTTAACTTTAGAGAATACTATTGGCTACCATATGGTCCGAATTTATTAACTGTAATAGGACAAAGCCGTGAAGTACAAAGTACATATTCTATTGGCATACAGAACAATGATGACAATACAACGTATGTGTTTACACCAGATGGATTAACAAATAATCCAACTATAACTTTGTACAGAGGACAAACTTATCGATTTGAAATTGATACACCTAACCATCCAATTGCGTTTGCAACAAAAAGAAGTTGGACACCAGGAGAGTCTGTTGGCAGTAGTTCTAACACTAGTTTAATTTATGATACAGGCGTTAGAAAAACTTTAGAAAATGGTCAAGTTATACAAGACGTTTATATAGATAAAGGAATTATTGAATTTACTGTTCCTGATACCGCACCAGACAATTTATTTTATATTTCAAAAAATGATCCAAATACCGCAGGTTTTATTAAAATATTTGATATTGAAGAAAATACACAAATAGATGTTGAGAAAGAAATAATAGGTAAGAAAACTTATACTACAAGCACCGGTTGGTCTTTATCAAACGGAATGAAAGTTGAATTTGCAGGAAATGTTTCACCCACAAAATACGCTACTGGCGAATGGTTTGTAGAAGGTGTAGGAGATAAAATAAGTCTAGTCAACCTAAATAATTTACAAGTTTCTGGTACCTATACTGACGATTTAAATGTTACATTTGATGGTAACGGATTTGATTATTATCCTTTCAGCGAAGCAATAGGATTTCCAACAAATAAGGATTATATTGTTATCAATCGTTCAACTAAAGACGGTAATTTATGGAGTAGATATAATCGTTGGTTTCATAAAGACGTAATTGAGCAAAGTGCTTCTATCAACAATCAAGTATCAAATCTAGATCAAAATGCAAGAGCAAAGAGACCTATTATTGAATTCGCACCTGGGTTGAAGTTATATAATTTTGGTACACAATCTAAAAGCGATGTAGACTTGATTGATACATTTACAACTGACGTTTTTTCTACTATCGAAGGAAGTCTTGGATATAACATAGACGGAATTGACCTCACTCAAGGCATGCGCATTCTTTTTGCCGCAGATACAGATTTACTAGTTAAAGGAAAAATTTATAAAGTAAACTTTATCACACATAATAATAAAAGTCAAATAAGTCTTACAGAAGAAGTTGATAGCGCACCTAACATAAACGAAACTGTATTGATAAAAAACGGTTTAACAAACAAAGGAAAGTTTTTCTATTACGACGGAACTACATGGAAATTAGGACAAGAAAAAAGTTCTGTAAACCAGTCTCCATTATTTGATCTTTTTGATAATAACAATATAAGTTACAGTGATACAAGTTCATATGACGCATCTCAATTTTATGGTAATAAACTGTTTTCTTATAAACAAGGAACAGGTACCAACGACAATGAATTAGGTTTTCCACTTCAATATAGAAGTATAGAAAATGTAGGAGACATAGTTTTTAATTTTGATTTGTTGAATAATAGTTTTACGCATCAAATCGGTAATGATATAATCACTGTAAATACAGATTCAGGTTTCCTTCACAAGTTTACAGATAGAACATCTTTTACTCCTGTTAATGGTTGGATCAAAGCTGATGAAGATAGCAATCAGAATGTGATTAGACAATACATATTTGATAACACAACAAATGTTTTTGAAATAGATGTATATGATGAAAGTGATTTTATAGATAATGCTTGGATTAGAGTATATGTTAACAATAAATTACAATTTTTAAATACTGATTATACTATTTCACAAGATGTTAACGGCAAAAGTTTTATTCAATTTACAAAAGACTTGAGTTTAGATGATATTATTCTTATTAAAACTAGAAGTAATTACGCAAAAAATAATAATGGTATATACGAAATTACAAGCAATTTAGAAAAAAATCCACTTAACAATAATATTAATATTTTTACACTTGGAGAAGTTAATGATCATGTTAGTACCATTGTTGAAGAATTAAATAATTTTTCGGGAGTTTATCCGGGTATAAGCAATTTAAGAGATGTAGGCATAGTTAGCAAACACGGGAAAAAATTTGTTAAACACAGCGCACCTTTGAATTTGTCTCTATACCACTTATTAGATAAAGACGCAAACATTATACAATCTATAAGATATGCAAAAAAAGAATATACTAAATTCAAAAGACAATTTATAGAAGTTGCTAACACACTAGGGTTTGAAGGTGAAACAAAGATTCATGTAGATAAAGTTCTTGCAAAATTAAATCAAGACAAAGTAAACACAATGCCGTTTTATTTTAGCGACATGGTTGCTTATGCAGGTTCAACAGAGACTGAACACAAAGTTATTGATAGTGACGACACATTCTTTCCTCTAAGTGCTGTGTTTAGTATGAATGAATTGGGTAGAAAAGCAATCAACGTATATCTTAACGGTGTACAACTTATACATGAATTAGATTATACATTCAACACTGAAGGTTTTGCAGTTGTAAATGCTACAAAACAGCCAGGTGATGTAATTACTATATACGAATATGAAACTACTAACGGTAGTTATGTTCCGCCCACTCCTAGTAAATTAGGAATTTATCCTTCTTATGTTCCTAGAATTTTCGTTGACGACACTTACACAGTTCCTACAAAAGTTATAGAAGGCCACGATGGTAGTAAATTTGTAGCGTTTGATGATTTTAGAGACGATTTGATTCTAGAACTAGAAAAAAGAATTTTTAATAATATTAAAATAAAATATGATCCTCAATTAACAAATATCAATGATTTTATTGGCGGAACATATAGAGACACAGGTTTTACAAAAACACAAATTGACTCAAGTATGAGTTATGATTTCTTAGAATACAACAAAACAGTTGATGGAGATTTTGTTTCACAAAACTATTTTGAAAGAGATAATAGTTTTACATTTAATTATAAAAAGATGAACTATCCGACAGGAGGGTTATTACCGGGTTGGTGGAGACAAGTTTACAAACAAGCATTTGATACAGATCGACCACATACAAACCCTTGGGAAATGCAAGGATTTAGTATAAAGCCAACTTGGTGGGAAAAGCAATATGGTCCTGCTCCTTATACTAGCGATAACTTGTTACTTTGGCAAGATATTGAACAAGGTATTATTAGAGAACCGGGCAAAACACTAGTTGCAGATAAAAAATATGCTAGATCAGATATCTTAAATAATTTACCAGTAGATTCTCAAGGAAACTTATTAAGTCCTAGCGACAGCGGTTATGCAAGTAATTTCAGCATAAGCGGTGTTCGAGATCAGTTTAGCTACGGTGACGGCAGTCCAGTTGAATCGGCTTGGCGCAGTAGTAGTGAATATCCTTTTGCATTGATTGCTAGTTGGGTATTAAATCAACCAAGCAAGGTCATGGCAACGGCGTTTGATAGGGCAAGACAAGTAAGAAATATTGCTGGACAAATTGTTTACAAAGATACAAATAAAGCTATTACATTGCAGGATATTGTATTTCCTAATAGTATAGATGACACCACTGAAGTGTTTACAAGTGGACTTATTAATTATGTTGCCAATTATCTTACATACAACACAACAGCACAGTATTCCACATACAAAACAAATTTAGCAAATATACAAAACCAAATTGGTGCTAAAATTGCAGGTTATACAGATAAAGAAAAATTTAGGCTAATACTAGACAGTAGAACTCCTACTAATGAAGGAAATGTTTTTGTTCCAGATGAAAATTATAAAATTTTCTTAAATACCAGTTCACCAACCGAACTTATTTCATATAGCGGTGTGTTAATAGAAAAAGTATCTAATGGTTATATAGTAAGAGGATACGACACTGTTACGCCTAGTTTTCGTTATCTTCCACCGATTCCGCAAACAAATGATCCGTATGTAAATGTTGGCGGCGTATCCGAGTCTTTTGTTGATTTTGAAGCTGGTAGAACTTATTCGCAAGGTGTTATTGTAAGAAGTAGTGATAGATTTTATCGAGCTAATCAAACACATACAGCCGGACCTAGTATAGATGAAAGATTTTCTATATTGCCTGAATTACCACTTAAAGGTGGTAAAACCGCACAATTTAGAAAAGTTTTTTCCGCCAAAGAAGTTACAATAGAATATGGAACGATATTCACCACTATACAAAACGTTGTAGATTTCCTTCAAGGATATGGACGTTGGTTAGAAAACAAAGGGTTTATATTTGAGGAATTTGTCTCGGGAACAAATACAGTAAGTGATTGGCGTACTGCTTCTAAACAATTTATGTTTTGGACAACGCAAAATTGGGATTCAGGATCTATTCTTACTGTAAGTCCTGCTGCAGAAAAAATAAAATTTAAAACGCAGTATGGTGTTGTTGATAATGTATTTGATACGTTTTTTGGTTATAGTGTGCTTAAAGCAGACGGAAAAAAGTTAAAAGACGATTTTCTAAAAATATACAAAGAACAAGATAACACATTTAGCATGTATACAATAAACACAGCAGACGGGATATATGCGGTCAAATTACCACTAGTGCAAAAAGAACATGTGGTTTTATTAGATAATAAAACTGTGTTCGGTGATGTAATATACGACCTAGAACCAGGATATAGACAAGAAAGAATAAAAGTTCTAGGGTATAGAACAGATGCATGGAATGGAAGTTTGAATATTCCAGGATTTATCTTTGATAATGCAAGGCCAAAACTTTGGGAAGCATGGAAAGATTATACCATTGGTGATATAGTGAAGTATAAAGAATTTTTTTATAGTGCTGATAAAAAAGTTTCTGGAAAAGAATTTTTTAATGCAAGCGATTGGAATAGGCTGGCACAAGAACCGAGTGCAGGTTTAATTTCTAACTTTGATTATAAAATAAATCAGTTTGCTGATTTTTATGATCTTGATAGTGACAATTTCGACACAGAGCAACAAAGACTTGCTCAACATCTAATAGGTTATCAAAAACGTCAATATCTTGAAAATATTATCAACGATGATGTTAGTCAATATAAATTCTTTCAAGGGTTTATTCAAGACAAAGGCTCAAAAAATGCACTAACTAAATTATTTGATGCATTATCAAGTGCAGACAAAGAAAGTTTAGATTTTTATGAAGAATGGGCAGTAAAAGATGGACAATATGGTGCTAGTGAAGGATTTGAAGAAGTTGAATATCTTCTTGATGAAACACAATTTAGATTAAAACCTCAACCTATACTACTAACAAATGATGTGAGTGGTAAAGAAATTGATTTAATTTATAGAATACAAAGTTATGAAACTTACTTAAAACCAAAAAATTATAATCATGCACCACTTCCTGCAAAATATTTAAATCAAGGTTACACCAAAAACAGCGGATATGTTAATCAGCAAGATGTAGATTATACAGTGGCAAATTATGATGCAATTTTGACATTAGATATTACACAAGTTTCAAAAGGATCATATGTCTGGGTTGGTAACGAAAAACAAAGTTGGAATGTTTATAAACACGAAGATAGTAATTTAAGAATTAATAAAGTTACTAGTGGATCTAATGAATTTAGTATTGAGTTAGACACAACAGCTTTTGGTGTAAATGTTGGAGATATACTAGGTATATTTGATATTATAACAACTACCATAGATCCTGATGATTCTACACAGCTAGTTACCCAAACAACTTCACCTCTTGAAGGATTTTTTAAAGTAAAAAGTGTAAGTCAAAACAAGATAACTTTTGCAAACGAAAATAGTGTTGCTGACGTAGAGAAATGTTCAGGAATACTTACAAAATTTATAAGTGTTAGAACAGACAATCTAGAAAATGCAAATAAAGTTGCAGAAGAATTTACTAGATTGAATGATAAAATATGGGTAGACGATGATACTACAGGTAAATGGTTAGTATTAGAAAATAAAAACAAGTTTAACGAGCTACAGGCTTTGTCAAACACAGAAAACGGTAATAATCATCAATATGGTGCGTCTATTAGCACAAATGATCGCAATACGCTCATGGCTGTTGGCGCACCAGACAATGGAGACGGTAAAGTCTTTATATACAACCGTGCTAGCAACAGCATTAATTGGCAACTTAGACAAGTATTACAAGCCAACAATGCTATTGCTGACGCAAATCAAAAATTTGGTTACAATATTGATATGTCAGATGACGGACAATACATATTGATAGGAGCACCAGATGCATCTAACGTAAAAACTAATTTTAAAGGTGAATATAACGAAACGCAATCATATGCGGCTGGAGAAATAGTAAGAAGACAAAGTAGTTTATGGTCGGCTGATATTAGTATTGCTGGCGCAGAAACAAACATTCAATTTGATAGTTTTGCAAGTGTACCACAAATAATTGATACTTTAAATTTAGAAGCAAGTGATGCGGAAAATATACCTTTTATACTTACAGGAAATTATCCATTTGTAAATCAAACAACTGATCATTTGTTGATTAGAGCACCTAAAAATATGTATGATGGTACCGGAATTGGTGACAACATTGTTTTACATTGGAACAGTTTTGCAAATGCTAATCAAGAACAAGATACACTTGTAGAAACACAACCATTTGATGGTTCAATCCCATACATTAGTAAGACATATCTAGAATCCGACCATGTGTTAGACAAAAAAATAGATGTAATTTTATTTGTTGATGCAAGTACAAATATTCCAGCAGTAGGAGACATTGTTACAACACAAGGAGCCACCGGCACAGTTGCATATACTTATAATGAAGCGGCAAGGGTAACAATTTATATTAATAATGTGAATGGTGAATTTCCTACAGCAAACAGTTTGTTTATTGATAATGGAGATTTTGTAGGAGAATTTACTAAAGTTGCTCCTGACGAAACTTCGGCAACTGGAAATGTTTTAGGCGGTTATTGGTTAATCAAAACAAGTTCTACTTATAATGTAGGAACAACTATTGAAGATAATGCCGAAGGTTTAATTTTTAAAGATATAATTACTGACAGTGTTGATAGCGGCAGATATTATTATAACTCATTAGATTATAAAACCAGTACAATTCAGTCTGAAGATACTATACATAGTTTTCTTTCAACACTAAGTTTTGTTGGTGCTCCGGGTCCGGAAGGAAACACAAATCCCGTACTAAGCAATTTGTATGTAGTAAGAGCTCCAAAAGCTCTTACAGACATAACTTCACCTGGAGATGAAATAGACGTTTATCTAAATAATTTGGCAAACCATAGCGATGGTGCTATAGATGATCCAAGTAGTGTGAATTTATCTTTTACAACTACTAATAAAACACAAACAGTTGTTGATTTATGGGACGGATATATTAACTATACAAATCAGTTTTTCTTAGATAATGAACCTTTTGAACCACAAATAGGACAAACAGTTGAAGATGTAACAAGCGGTGCTACAGCAGAAGTTGTGTTTTATCAACGTAACCTTGATGATGTTACAATCTATGTAAAAAATGTTGTTGGATCATTTAGTAACGGAGATCAATTTGGGCAAGCTGCGCAATTGAGATTAAAGGCATTTCCAAGCGGTCCGGATCCTGATGTTTATGGAAGACCTGGTGTATATACTGTTGATAGAATAGTAGGAGTAATTCAACGTAAAAGTTTAGGATATTCTGCAAACGGTATAGGAAAACTTCTGGTATTCAATGCCGGAAGTAATGTTACTCAACCTACAGGTGATTATAGGTATGCAAATGTATTAGGTGCAAGTGCAAATTTTGATAATTTAGGCAACTTCTTAAATTTAACACCATCAAATACTTTTGAAACATGGTTTTATAAAAAGGGTACAGTACTTGGTGTACCAAGATTAGCAAATGTGCCTGCAGGTGACAATTTAGATTGGACAGAAGTTTACAAAATACCAACAGCTACAAATGGTACTTCGGAAGGCTATACTAAAGAAGGTATATATTATATTTTCCAAAAAAATCTTGCAGGAAATTATATTTCTCTAGGAAGTTTTGTTGGTCCTGAAAGAAAAAATAATAATCGTTTAGGAACAAAAGTAGAATTAAGAAGAAATAACTCTGTTTACAGAGGATTTGTTAGTGCACCTGCTGAAGAAACTGTTGCAGATCCTGGAAAAATATATTTTATTAAGAATGGAACTGAGAATGGCGAAACTTATAATTGGGATTATGCAAAAGACAAAAATTTCAAAGGTGAATTTTCTAACACACAACGATACTTTACTGGAAACAAAGTTTATTTGTCAAATAGAATATATACAGCCATTACAAATATCGCAGCAGGCGAATTTAATGCTATCCAATGGAATAGCACAGACGATGTAATTGATTATGTAGGGTATGTTCCTAATGATACAGGATTACTTGTTGTTAACGATAGTTCTTATTCAGTAGGCAATGAGTTTGATTCTACAAATATACTTGCAGGCGATAGTACAGTTTTAGATCAAGGAAGTCTATATGATTATGCTACATCATATGATGTGAGCGGTAATGGTGAAGTCTTAATAGTATCAGCCAAGTACGGCAACGATAAACCCAATTTAGTTGCAGTTTATAGAATTTTAAACGGACAATATTTATTGTCTCAAACTATTGCTTCACAAAGCACTACTACAGGATTTGGTGACAGCATTAGTATTAGCACAGATGGTAGATTAATTGCTATCAGTGCACCTTTTGATGATAGTGAAAAACGTGATCAAGGAAAAGTTTTTGTTTATGAACAACAAAGCGGTGTTTTTGTTCAAACACAAATTTTAAATAGTCCATTTAATGAAAGTGCAGAACGCTTCGGTAACGTTGTTCAATTTGATGGAAATACTCTTGCAGTTAATGCTTTTTCAGCTGATACAAGTACTGCAACAAATTTTGATACAGGCAAAACAACTTTTGATGATAAATTTACTCAGTTTAATTATAGAAATGAAAACAGTGGTACAGTTTATGTCTATGAACGTATAAACAACAAATTAATTTACGCACACAATCTAGCGTATGAAAGTGATGTTGGTAGCGTTTATTATTTTGGAAGAAACATACATCTAAAAAATAATCATATCTATGTTGGATTGCCAAAAGTATCTAGTAACTCTTTATATCAAGGAACAGTGGTAGACTATAGGAAATTAGAAGATAGTACACTGTTTAATAAATTAAGACAACCTAAAAATACAGTTGATGTCAATAAAATTAAACGTGCAATTTTATATGATACGAAAACAAACGAATTGTTAACCTATCTTGATTATATTGATCCAATACAAGGGAAAGTTGCAGGACCTGCAGAACAAGATATAAAATATAAGTTATATTACGATCCTGCTACTTACACAACAGGACCAAATAATTTAAATGTAAACGAAACTAATTCTTGGGGCAAAGAACAAGTAGGACAGATTTGGTGGAATTTAAATAATGCAAAATTTATAAATCCTTATCAAGATGATATTATATACAGTACTGCAAATTGGAATAAACTATTTGATAGTAATAGTATTGATATATACGAATGGGTAGAGTCAACAGTCTTGCCAGCAGAATGGGATCAGCTTGCAACTACTGATAGAGGAATAGCAAGAGGAATCACAGGACAAAGTGTATACGGAAATTCGGCTTATGTACAAAAAAGGTCATATGATGAAGTAGCACAGAATTTCTCAAATTTATACTATTTTTGGGTAAAAAATAAAACTGATATACCTAATGTTGAATTTAGAAGTACAAGTGCAAATAACATTTCAAAATTAATAGAAGATCCGCAAGGACAAGGATATAGATACGTTGCACTTGTATCACCTGATAGCTTTGTTTTATATAACTGTGAAAGTTTAATTAAGGACAAAGATGTTGCAATTGGCTTCCAATATTGGACTATAGACAATCAAAACATTAATATTCACAACCAATATCAGATTATAACTGACGGCATAGAGACCAGCAAGCCTAATAGAGATATAGAACGAAAATGGTTTGATAGTCTAATTGGTTATGACGATTATGATAGGGAAGTCCCAGCGAGTAACTTGTCTCCTAAAGAAAAATACGGAATATTAAATAATCCAAGGCAGAGTTGGTTTATAAATCGAGCAGAAGCCTTAAAACAAGTCATAGAAAGAGTAAACGGAGTTTTACAAAAAACTTTAATTGTAGATAACAAAAATTTATCTAATTTGATGATCCGTGAACCCGAACCTACCGCAATATCAAGAGTATATGACACAGTAGTAGACACTTATGCAGATTTAGATTTTATAGGTGTTGCTAAAGCTGAACAAGCTGAACTTTCTCCTGTCGTGCAAGACGGTAAAATTGTACGTGTAAATGTTATTAATCCTGGTAGAGGATATAAAGTTGCTCCTACATATAAAATAAGCGGAACAGGAATAAATGCCGAATTTTCTATAACAATAAACAATCTAGGTGTTATCACAAATGTACAAGTTTTAAACCAAGGCGAAAAATATACAGAAAATACTACTATAGAAGTACGTAAATTTACTGCATTAGTAAGTAACGACGAAACTATTCAAGGTAAATGGGCATTATATGAAAGAGATACAAATTTACGCTTATGGCGTAGAATATTAAGTCAATCGTTTGATGTATCATTATACTGGGATTATATTGATTGGTATGCTATAGGGTATAGCCAGTTTACTGAGATAGATTATGTTATCGATGAAGCATATCAATTGTTATCTCTGGATGATAACCTTGGTGACATTGTAAAAATTAATAATGTTGGTACAGGTGGTTGGCTGTTGTTAAAAAAGATAGACATTCAACAAGATGTTGATTACACAGTCAATTATGAAACTATTGGAAGACAAGACGGAACTATCAAATTTAAAGATACAATCTATAACACACAAGTAAGTCAAGTAGGATATGACGTTGTTAGCTATGACGTAAGATTTTTTGATAGTATTCCAACTGTTGAAACTCGTACAATCCTAAATAGTATAAAAAATGATTTGTTCGTAGAAGAATTATTAATTGAATACAATAAGTTATTCTTTGCAAGTCTACGTTATGTATTTACAGAACAAACATATGTTGATTGGGCTTTCAAAACTAGTTTTATAAAAGCAAAACATAATGTTGGACAGTTACGAGAAGATATTACATTTAATAATGACAGCTTGCCTAGTTATGAAAACTATATTGAAGAAGTAAAGCCATTTAAAACTAAGTTAAGAGAATATGTAAGTTCATACGATAAAGTTGATAATTCTAATTCAAGAATTACAGATTTCGATTTACAACCAAGTTATAATGAACAGTTCAATCAAATACTTCCACAAAGTGTAAAGGTTATTAACAATACTTTAATTGGTGTAAATGATAAACTAGACACCTATCCATTTAAGAATTGGGCTGATAATATAGGATTCAAAGTAACATCTATAGAAGTTGCTGACGGAGGTTTAGGATATCAGTCTCCACCTACTTTAACTATAAGCGGCGGAGGCGGCACAGGTGCCACGGCAATAGCAAAACTAGGAGCAAACGGAAAAATTACAAAAGTCGAAGTGACTAATCAAGGTAGTAACTATCTAAGTGCGCCTACAGTTACTATAAATGGTAGTTTAGCTGACAACGGTAAAGATGCAAAACTAGGTGTAGTTATCGGAGAAGGGTTACCAAAAAGTATTACTACTGCTGTAAAATTTGATAGAACAACAAGCAAATATGTGTATACTGATATAGACGAAACTGAAACATTTATTGGATCAGGCTCTCAATACATATTTGATCTAGTTTGGCCTATGCAGGTAAAAAATACAGAAGTCAGTGTGTCAGTGAATAATATTGAATTACTGAGAAGCGAATACACTTTTGCAAATATAAAAGATACATCTAAAGGATATTCAAGATATTTTGGTAGAATCACTATTAAAGAACCAGCCGCAGTAAATGCTAGTGTTGTAATTAATTACAAAAAAGATATTGCATTGTTACAAGCACAAGACAGAATTAATATAGCTTATGATCCACAAACAGGGCAGTTCGCAAAAGATCTAGGACAGTTAATGGACGGTATTGATTACGGTGGTGTAGAGGTTAAAAGTTTTGATTTTCTTGGACCAAATGGATTTGAATCAGTTCCTTGGGCAACAGGTACCTATGACACTTATGACGAAACCTACGAAGATCAAGTAATTGTGCTTGATGGTAGTACAATAACTTTACAATTATCTAAAGCATTAGAAAATGGTGTAGTATATAATGTTTACAAAAACGGCGTAAGATTAGATGACCCTGATTGGACAGATGACTCAACACAGTTTACAAATCCAAACGCAATAATGCGTAGTATAATTGGTGATGGCACAACAACAACTGTAGAATTACAAGAACTTGGTATTAATACTGCCGCAGATGATGTAATTATTGTAAGAAAATCAACCAGCGATGGAAGTTTCCTTCCACCAGATGATACTTACGACACTCAGATAGGTGGAGGAACATTAGATTATTCTAATGCAAGTGGAATACTTGCTGAGTCTATTAATATTGATGGTGACGGTTTTGTTACACCAACAACATCCAAAGGCCCAGAAGAACTTGTACCTGGACAGATACTTGACACAGTTGACATACAAGTTTATGAACGCCCTTCTACAGGTGCAAGTAAAATTGTTAGCATGAATTATAAAGGAGATGGAAGTACTAAGTCATTTGATATAGGAACTTCTCCAGTGACAGATACTGCACTTTTTGCAAAAATTAATTATGTAATACAAAAGTTAGATATAGATTACACAATTAATTATAATACTAAGACAATAACTTTCACTACTGCACCTAGTGCAGACTCAATAATTAATTTAACAACGCTTGAATATAGTGGAGAAAATATACTTGATATTGACGAGTTTATAGGAGATGGTAGTACCGGAGAGTTTTTAACAAATATATCTTTCACGCAAAACAACAGTAGTCTTATAACAGTCAACGGTAAAGAAGTTGAACATGTACTAGTTGAAGCAGGTCCAAGTTATGCGAAACCTGGAAATTTTGTTATTAAATTTGCAGAACCTCCTGCAGGCGATGCTGTAATTAGATATGCAATCTTTGAAGGACAAGTACAAAACTATAGTTCAGTAACTATAGATACATTTGAAAGTGATGGTTCGACAACAGCTTACAATTTAAGTCAAACACCTTTTACACAAACTCCTGTGGAATGGTATACTATTGTAAAAATTAATAATACTATATTGAACGCAGGATATAATGAAGTATTTGATGTAACAAACACACGTGAATATACACTTAAATTATGGCAAGTTCCAGTTGGGTCTCTTGACATAAGTCAAGTCAAAGTATTTTTGAATAATCGAGAATTACAAATTTTAAATGATTTTACTTTTAGTAGTGCTGGTGCTTTTGACCCGACATTACCTGCAGAAGCACAAGCTGGTAGTACAATTACACTAGCAGATGACATAGGTGCATCTGGCGATAAGTTAAGAGTATTTGTGATGGGCTGGGACGACAGTACACAAAGTGGTGGAGACTATAGATTTGGATATTATGATGTAGACGGCAAATTCGTATCAACTCCTGGAGTCTTATATATAAACAAAAATTATAACTTAGGTGATATTATAACTGTGTATCAATTTAGTAATCATGACAGTCAAGATATTGATAGACAAAGTTTTGATGTTGTAGAAAGAACTGAACTATTACCAGGAACAAATCTTTCAGCTGAAACATTTCAGGCAGATGGTAGCACTGATAGTTTTGATCTAGCAAATCCTTTACAGGTTGGCAAATACTATGCTGTATATAAAAATAATATTCGTATAGATGATCCTAATTATGGAACTTCACTTCAAACTAATTCTAATGCACAATTAGCTACAATTTTAGGAGATGGAGTTACCCAAAAATTAGAATTAGATAATTTTAATGTTATAGCTGGTGTCGGTGATGTATTTAAAATAGAACAACTCGATGCACAGATAACTCCGTCAGAAGGTACAGCTGATTGGTACCAATTAAGACGTTTAAGAAATGGTATAATTGATTTACGATATCCTGCTATAGATGATCAATATGTATGGGTTGTTAAAAATGGACAAATTTTAAATCCATCTGTCGATTACTATGTGACACCGAATAAAATGACTGTACGACTTGTGCAAGGGTTAGTCGAAAATGATAATATCGAGACTATTCATTTTAGCAACAATATTTTGAAAAACAAATTTGGTTGGAGACAATTTAAAGATATTTCTAATAGAAATATTTACAAACGTTTAGATGGAAGTAAAAACTTTGAACTTGCAAAACCATTACACTGGTATGATAAAGAAATCCAAGTAGTTGACGCAACAGAACTTCCTGCACCTACTCCTGGCGCAAAACTGCCAGCTGTAGTTTTTATTGAAGGTGAAAGAATTGAATACTTTATTAAAGACGGCAATCTACTGAAACAATTAAGAAGAGGAACGTTTGGTACAGGAACTAAAGATCTTTATAACGAAGGTACAGAATTATACGACCAAAGCAACAAGAATTCAATGCCATACAAAGATAAAACTTTAACAACAATATTTACAGCTGACGGCACAACAAATACATATGACCTAGATTTTACACCAAATAATATAAATGAATTTGAAGTGTTTGTTTCTGGTCGTAGACTAAGGAATTCTGCACTTAGCTCGTATCAATTAGACAGCAATTTACGTACAACTTATGCACAAGAAGATGAAAAAATATCGCAAGATTCGCCAGAAGGTGATGTAACTTTACCAGCTGAATTCCAAATTACAAACGATAATCAACTAGTTTTATTAGATATACCAGCTGAAAATCAAAAAATTATAATAATAAGGAAGCAAGGAAAAATTTGGAGCGATCTAGGCACCAGATTAGCAGATTCTGATAACGATATTGCTAAATTCTTACGTGCAACAACAGTTGACTTGCCAGGATAAATAACACTGTAGGATATAAAAATGACAGATAAATTACATGAAAACAACGGTATAATGGTACAAGGACACATAAAGATCTTTGACCCAGAAACTCAAGAAGTCTATATCAACAAACGCAATGCAATTCACTACGAAAATATGAGTATTGCACTTGCAGAGAGCATTGGAAATGCCGGTCAAGGATGGATATATGAAATGAGCTTCGGTAATGGTGGTACAAGTGTTGATCCTACAGGTATAATCACATATCTAACACCTAATAGTACAGGAACTAACGCTAGTTTATATAATCAAACATACACAAAAGTAGTTGATGATAGTAGTATTAATAATTTAGATCCTGTAAGAAATAAAATTGAAACACGTCACATAAGCGGCACAAATTACACAGACGTTTTAGTTACTTGTTTATTAGACTATGGAGAACCTAGCGGACAAGATGCTTTTGACACAGCAACAGACACAAATAGTTTATATGTTTTTGATGAATTAGGTTTGAAAAGTTGGAACCCTAATGGTAATGGAAACTTACTAACACATGTAATTTTTCATCCTGTACAAAAAAGTTTAAACAGATTGATACAAATCGATTACACTGTAAGAATTCAAAGTTTAAGCGGACTAGCTGAGGAATAATAGATGGCATACGAAATTGCTTATACAGATCAGGCTAACAAGGGTACTATTACAATTGAAGATAGGACTATCAATCAAGAAACATCTTTAAGTATACCAGGTAGAAATGAAACTGCGTATGGTCCTGCTATTGCTACTAACTTTTTACATTTATTAGAAAATTTTGCAGCACCCACTTCACCTGCTAGGCCAGTTGAAGGACAACTTTGGTACGATTCTACACCAGGAATAGAACTTTTAAAAGTTTATGATGGAACAAATTGGATTCCAAGTGGAGGATTAAAGAAGGCTACTAATGAACCACAAGCATCTCAAAGTCAAATAGGCGATCTATGGGCAGACACTGATAACCAACAGTTGTATCTTTATACAGGTTCTGGATGGGTATTAGTCGGACCTGAATTTAGTGATGGACTATCAACTGGAGCATCACCACTAAGTATAGTAGGTACAGATGATCAAACCTATAATGTTTTACAAATAGAAGTTGATGCATCTCCAGTTGCTCTTATCAGCACTCAAAGTTTTACACCAAAAATTGTAATACCGGGATTTAGCACATTACAACCTGGTGTTAATTTAAGTACAGCAAATATTTCAGGAGATGGCGCACCTAAGTTCTATGGAACTGCTGAGAAAGCAGAAGGTCTTATTGTTGCAGGAAATACAGTTGCTGCAGGCAATTTCTTAAGAGGAGATACTGCTAGTACTACAGCATTTCCAATCAATGTTCAAAATAACACAGGTATCAATTACGGTATAAATGCTGAAATGAATATTGGTGTTGAAGGTAATATCGGCATAATTAAACACAATATTGCTGGTTCAAGTGTTGATATCCAAGTAAAAAATGACGGTTTACTTAAGACTGCACTTAGAGTTGACAGTAGTTTGAAGGTAGGTATTAATAATGTTGCTCCAGATGAAGCACTTGATGTAACAGGTAATTTACAAGCAAGCGGGTTTCTAAAAATAAATGATACTACACAAAGTGATACATTTGGTACAGGAAGTATTATCACACTAGGCGGTGTAGGTATTGCAAAAAATTTAAACATAGGTGAAAATCTAGATGTAACAGGTACAATTACAACTACACAAGTTTTACCAGATCAAAACAATACAAGAAATGTAGGTAGTTCTGCTACCAAATATGCAAATATGTTTGCTACTACATTTGTAGGAAATTTAACAGGAAACGTAAGTGGTACTGTCAGTGGTCGAGCAGGAAGTGCAGACAAATTAACTTCTGCAAGCACTTTAAGAATTGCAGGTGATGTTTCTGCAGCAGACATTATCTTTGACGGACAAACTGGCGGAAGCGTAAAAACTTTTCAAACATCTATTAGCAACCAGCTAATTGCAGGAAAACCAAATGTTGCTCAATCTCAAGCAGATGATGAATTTTTAGTTAACAGAACTAGTGGTGATACCGGACTTAAGAAAATATCAAGAGTTAATTTATTATCAGCAGTTCCTAGAACACCTATAGGACTACTTGCACCTTACGCAGGTTTAACAGCACCTTCTGGATGGTTGCTTTGTGATGGTAGTGAAGTTGATAGAGCACAATATAGTGCTTTGTATGACATAATAGGTGACACATATAAAGCAAGTCCTACTGTAGGAAAATTTGGCCTTCCAGATCTAAGAGGAAGAGTGCCAATGGGTGCAGATAATATGGGCGGTACAAGTGCTGATACTGTAACAGCTAATTCAGCTGATGTGGTAGGAGCAAAAGACGGAAGCGAAGATGTTACAATTCAAGTAGAGAATTTGCCAGAACACGAGCACGACTTACGTGGTGATAGTGGCGATCAATATTATGCAATCAGAGATGTTAGTGGTACACCTAACGATAATGAAGCGATTATTTATGATGCACCTACAGGAACGGGAGCAGGACAAGCATATCCTAATAGCGGAGGAGTATTAACTCAAGGTATACAAACTCTAGGAAATGCAATTAATATTATGAATCCGACTATCACAATAAATTATATTATATATACAGGAACATAAGATGAGTTACAGATTAAATAGAACAGATGGGCAATTACTAGTTGATCTTACAGATGGTATCCTTGACACAAATACCACTGACCTAACTCTAATAGGAAAAAATTACAAAGGGTTTGGAGAGTTTTTGAATGAAAACTTTATCAAACTTATGGAGAATTTTGCATCTTCCAGTCAGCCAACTACACCTATGGTTGGCCAGCTTTGGTTTGATAAACAAGATAATAGATTAAAAGTTTACGATGGAGTAAGTTTTAGACCTGCTACAGGTTCGATAGTAAGTAGTACACGACCTAGCAATCTTAATGTTGGCGACATATGGATCGACAACGAAGCCAATAAGTTATATATATGGGACGGAACTGACTTAACTTTAGTAGGACCTCCGTATAGTTCTTCTCAAGGTAAAACAGGTTTTGAAGTAGCTAGTCAATTAGATAGTACAGACGTACAACGTACAATCTTAAAATTATTTTTAGGAGATGTACTTGTGGGTATTTATTCTCCGGCACAATTTATTATTCCAGTACAATATGCAATAGCTGGATTTCCAGTATGGGCCGATGATACATTTTCACCAAAAAGACAGCTTATACTTAAAGGTTTCAATCCTGTTGAAAATAGTTTTCACTGGAACGGCATAGCAACCAGTTCACAAGGACTGCTAAATGATGCTGGTGTTGTAAAAACTGCAGCCAACTTTTTACCATCAGACGAAAATGCTGAGACATCTGGCAGTATAAAAATTAAAAACAGTGCAGGACTCAGTGTGGGTGTTGGTGCAACTGAATATTTCATTACAAAAATTGCAGGAACAACAACTTTACTTGAAACCCAGCAAAGTAATCGAGATTTGGCAATTAGAGTAAAATCAGGTAGTAGTTTTAAAAATGCAATTTATGTTGATAGTAGTGCAGATAGGATAGGTTTATGGAATAGTGCTCCAACTGCTAATTTAGATGTAACTGGCAATGGTAATTTCTCAGGCAATTTAACAATAGGTGGGAATCTTACAGTACAAGGTGATTCTACATTTTTAAATACATCAACTTTAAGAGTAGAAGACAAAAATATAGAATTAGCTCTTTTAGATGATAGCACTGAAGGCGATGATACACAAGTTGACGGCGCAGGTATAATTGTAAGAAGTACACAAGGATCAAAAGATTTTACTTGGACACAATCAACAGCAAGTTGGACATCAAATCAAGATATTGATATAAGATCAAATCCTAATAATACTGTTGCACATTTAAAAATAGATGGCACAAATGTATTAAGCCGCACAGAATTAGGTAGCTCAGTTACAACAGCAAGCGGTATCACAAGTCTAGGTACACTATCAGAACTTACAGTTGATGATATAAATTTAAATGCTGCAACAATAACAAGATTAAACGGAACAGGATTGAACATTGTTGCAGGCGGCGATATTACAATAGATAGTCAAAAAATAACAGGTCTTGCTCAACCAACAGTAGGTGCTGACGCAGCAACTAAAACCTATGTTGATAGCGAAATTAGAAATGAAACAAGACACATTTCTATGGATATAACAGGGTTAAGCAGTCCGAGTCCTATAAGTAGTTTTGATGGAACAACTAATTTTGGCCCACAAGATAGTATAAAAACATTGCTTACCACCTTCTTAGATCCAACTACACTAGAAAATGGTACAACATGTTTTGTTTTAGCAACAACATATAGTGGATCTACAGTGAGTGGTATTGATGTATCTGTAACACTTAATCCAGATACAGCAGGAGTGCTAACACAGTCTAAGATTGCTGTAAGAGATGCAACAGGCACAGGGACTGAATCAGTAGTCCAAAATATTTCAGCATCAAATAACGCATCTGGAGTGGTAAACCTGTCAGCAACACGATACATTTATACATATCAAACTGGGGGCGGTGCATGGGTATTCCAGACAGCAGTGTTGCAAAGTGTAACTTAATACAAAATGCGATAAATAATTATAATGCAAGGGGTAAAAAATGGCATATACGATAAACAAATATAACACTGCCCAGCTTACAGTGGTCGAGGATGGAACACTTGACCAGACTACTGATTTAAAATTAGTAGGTAAAAATTACGCTGGATACGGTGAAATACAAAATGAAAACTTTGTATTTCTTTTAGAAAATTTTGCTGGCGGGAATCAACCACCTAAAGCACTTACAGGACAAATTTGGTTTGATACAACAAATAGTAAATTAAAATTTTATGATGGCACAAAATGGCGCACTACAGGCGGTGCTGAAGTCAGCGGCTCTACCCCAGCCGGACTTTCAGAAGGTGATTTTTGGTGGGATCAAACCAATGAACAATTATATGCCTATAATGGATCGTCCTTTGTATTAGTTGGTCCACAAGGTGTTGGAGAAACAGTAACACAATTCCAAAGTGCAAGTATTAGAGATAATGTAGGAACAACAAGATCAGTCATAAAAAGTGTTGTAAATGACGAAGTTATACACATCATAAGTAATGTATCATTTACTATTGGAACAGAAGATGCATCTGATTACCCTGGGTTTGATGTTATTAGAAAAGGTATCACTTTAAAGAATACTATCAATAGCACAGGCGGTGTTACAAGTACAGATCATTATTTCTGGGGCACTGCTTCAAATTCACTTAAATTAAATGGTATTGACGCAAGTAATTATGTAGTGTCAACACCTGGTTCTTCAACTTCATTTACAAGTCTTACAGAATTTGCTGATATTGGTTTAGCTATTGGTGATTCTAATGATTTAGAATTAAAAATTGTAGATGACAATAAAGGACTTATAGCAAATACCCAAGGTCAACAAATTTATATTCAAGTTCAAAATCCAAGTTCAGCACAAAAGATGCCATTAAGAATTACAGCATCTGCTATTTTACCTGGATATAGTACATTTTCAAATTATGCTAGTGCATCTGGAACTGAAACAGTTGACATTGGCGGCGCATCAAATAGATTTAACACAATGTATGCTACTAATTTCAATGGTACAGCATCAACATCTCTTACATTGGATATGAGCGGAAATGCAAGATCAGGATCAACAAGTGCTACATCAAATACTGTAGCTGTTAGAGACTCTTCAGGAAACTTAGTTGCTAACTTATTCCAAGGTACAGCAACTAGTGCTAGATTTGCAGACTTAGCAGAAAAGTACACAGCGGATAAAGATTACGAACCAGGTACAGTTCTTGTATTTGGTGGAGAAGCAGAAGTTACTGAATGTAAAATTTTCTGCGATCCAAAACTTGCTGGAATTGTATCAACAGATCCAGCTCATTTAATGAATAGCGATATTGAGGGCGTAGCAATAGCATTAAAAGGAAGAGTCCCTTGCAAGGTAGACGGACCAGTCAAAAAAGGTGAAATACTTGTTACTGGACCAGTACCGGGTACTGCTACGGGATTACGTCCTGATAGCGCAACTCCGAGTCCTTGGTGCGTTGTAGGAAAAAGTTTAGAGGATAGCGACGATTCCGGAATCAGATTAATTGAAGTTGCTGTCTAAATAAATAAATAATGTACGCACTTAAAGGAAGAACAAAATGGCAGTAAATGTAGGAGACATAATAAACGCAGCACAATACAATGGTTTACAAAGCCGTGTTGCAACTATAATGGGTACAGGTTCAGGTACAGAAGGTTATGGTCAAACATTAACAAGTTCACAAGTACTTGCTACCGCCACTGTTACAGCTGAACAAATGGATAACCTACGTACCGATTTAAATAAAGCAACTAATCACCAATTAGGGTCAAACGCAAATATAAGCGACATTGCTGTAGGAGAAATTATTGGTGCTGATGCTACTGGAGCATCTATATCTACTTTGACAGACACTACTGGTGGGTTTAACGATTACGACACTGCAACAGGTGTAATTGAATCAAACAAATTTTCAATTGATGCAGGTAACAGTTCAGTTGAAAGTACAGGAAATTCAAGCACTAGAACTACATCTTGGAATGGTCAAGTCACACATGTTTTTACTGTAACTTTTGCTAGTGCTAATGATAGACGTCATTTTTTCAATAGCGGCGGAGAAATTCGTTTCAGTGCTAACTTATCTGGGCAATCCGGTGCTAAGTCGGATGACTGGGCAACACTACTTTCAAATATGGGTACTATAAAATTCAATTATACTCAAACAACATCAACTGGTACAGGTACAGGTACAAGTATAGGAAATTATGATGTAACAGGATCCTATCAGCAAATTTTTCAAAAAACTGGCAGCGGTAACTACGCAGAAAATGATTACAATATACAAGTTAAAGAAAATAGTGCCACTGTTTTAGAATTTTTAATTGAATTCCGAGATGACGACACAGGTGATCCACCTATTACTCCAGTACCAAAAGGTGGTATAGCTGGAGGTGTTGACGAAGATGTAAATGGCACACTCAGTAGTGTTATTCAACAATTACGAGCAACAGGTTCAAACGTTTCTGTTCCTACACCTGCATATTCTAACACATCTAATCTTTAGTCAATAAACCATTGACATACTGACATTTTCAGTATATACTAATATAGTATCATGGAGTGTTCGTATGGACGATAAATTAAAAAATGCATTAGAATTTGCCAATTATGCTCATACTTTGCATAATCAAAAAAAATTAATAGAACAAAAGTTTACTGACAGTTGTATTTTTTATTACAATGCAGGTAAATTTACAATTACACAAAATTTGATTACTTATTGTGCTTACAGACAAGCTCAATTGAAACACACAAAAGATCCCATTATATTATTAGATGACAATAATATTCCTATTATAGTTGACGATATTGATAAATTTATTTTAAATATTGAAAAAATTTATAACCAAAATTTGGCAAGTTATTACAAAGAATATCAAGATCTAGTATCTAGTAAATCTGTTAAAGGATTATTAGATGAGTAGAGGATGCCTAGTTTTTGCATTTAACAACGAAAAAATAAACTACATTAAGCAAGCAGAGATGCTTGCTATCCGTATAAGCAAGCATTTATCGTTGCCCACTACACTTGTGACAGATCAACTTATACACAATGAAGTATTTGATAGGATAATAACTTTAGATGATATATTACATGTTACAAAAAAAACTTATCATAATGGTAATAGCAAAGAAAGACTAAGTTTTAAAAATGCGGCTAGAATTATGTCATATGATCTTACACCATACACCCAAACTATTGTGCTTGATACAGATATGTTAATAGCCAACAATAATTTGTCTAAATGTTTTGAACAAAACAAGAGTGTCTGTATGTATGATAATTCTTTTGATATTTGCTCATTTAGACAAACAAAAGAATTTACTTGGATTAGTGATATAGGATGCAAATTTTATTGGGCAACTTGTGTATTTTTTAAAAAAGATAAACAATCTAAATTATTTTTTGATCTTGTTAAACATGTTTATGAGAACTATTCTTATTATAGACGGTTATATCAGATAAATTCAAACCTGTACCGGAACGATTTTAGTTTTAGTATTGCAGCTCATATTATGAACAACTATCAAAAAGGTAATTTTATAGGTAGCATGCCAGATACAATGTATTATAGTCTAGATAGAGACAATATATTAAAAATATCAGAAGATAGTTTTACATTTTTAACACCTTTTAATAGTAAAACTATTGCTGTATCAACAAACAACGTAACAGTGCATGCAATGAATAAGTATGATTTGGAAAAACTCCTATGACACAAGGATATGTAATATACGCTCAAGGCCAAACACACATAAAATATGCCTTGAATTGTGCTAAGAGCTTAAAAAAGATAGGTGACAACAAATCTATTAGTTTAATAACTGATAAAAAACATACCAGTTACTTAGAAACTTTTGATAATGTTATTGAAGTTGAAAAAAATTATGATCATTTTCACGTAATAAATAGATCTAAATTATTTGAATATTCTCCCTATGATGAAACTACTGTTATAGAAAGTGATTGCATTGTTGCACAAAACCTTGATAATTGGTGGATAAGAAATAAGACAAAAGATTTGTCATTTATAAGCCAAGCCTATACTTATCGACAAGAGCCACTAGATACTACAGTAGATAGAAAAACATTTGTAGAAAATAATTTACCAAATCTTTATGTAGCAATGCATTATTTTAAAAAAACTGATTTCACAAAACAGTTTTTTGATCTAGTACATACAATAAACACAACAGAAGAACTGCGTAAGAAATTATTACCAAATAGAAGTCCAAAAATACCAAGTATGGATGTAGCAGTGTGTTTAGCTGCAAAATTATTAAATTGCAAAGATAAAATTGAGTACACAGGTACAGATCCTATGTTAATACACATGAAACCCTATGCACAAGGTTGGCAAAATCCTTTTCAAGAATGGAATAAACGAATTAATTTTTTCTATGGCGATGAGTTATTTGTAGGACCTTATAGACAACAAGGTATATTTCATTTTATTGAGGATGTAATATGATTTTTTATGTATATTTTGATAGTGAAACGAGAGATATAGTTTCAGTCACAAACGAAAAGACCAATAATAACTATTCGTATGTTGAAAAACAAAGGATAGATGTTGAAGATTTCTTACAAGGTACAAAAAACTTCTTAGATTACAAGTTAGATACTGAATTTAACATTGTTGTAAAGGATAAACAAACTAAAGATGTTGTTACAAATTCATTTGTTAAAATTACACCACAAAATGATGCAAATGTAAAGATTACGCATTCTAAAAATTGGTTATTTGCATTGGCAAAAAACAGCAACAATATAAAAGGGAACCTATTTTTTGCAGTTACAGGAAAAAATAATCCCAACAAACTTATAAGAACTATATCATTTGACAGCCAGCATGCAAGTCTTGGTCATTGTGTTGATTTTAAATATACTCAAGAGAGTAATATAGATAATATTAGTATATGGGCTATAAACCCTCCCTATCAAACAGCAAGTTTGGAAATAAAATGAGTCAAGAGTTTAAAGTACATGATTATGACATAATTTACCTCAGCTATGACGAACCAAATGCTGAAGAAAATTTTTACGATATAAAACAAAAGATACCGTGGGCAAAGCGGGTGCATGGAGTAGAAGGTTCAGATGCAGCCCACAAAGCCTGCGCCAATATTTCAGACACAGAACGTTTTATTACAGTTGACGGTGACAACAAAGTTTCGCACGAATTTATATCCGAAGTCCTACATTTTAGTGATGATAAAGATTTAAGTAAATCTGTTATAAGTTTTAGTGCCTACAACATTATAAACGGCCTGACGTATGGTAATGGGGGTATAAAATGTTGGCCAACTGAACTAGTTAAAACTATGCGTACCCATGAAAATGCCGATCCTGATAATACTGCTGCAGGAATAGATTTTTGTTGGGGTTTAGAATACTTACAAATCAATAAGATACACAGCCATGTTTACAATAATGCTTCGCCTTGGCAGGCTTGGAGAGCAGGGTTCCGCGAAGGTGTAAAAATGAGTTTACTTGAAGGTAAGAAGCCTGATAAAGATAAGTTTTGTACGCAAGTTCCTAAGAAAAACTTAGATAGATTAAAAATCTGGTCCACAGTTGGCGAAGATGTCAAAAATGGTATATGGGCAATATACGGCGCTCGCGAAGGAGTATACAAAACCATGTGTACCGACTGGGATTATGTAAATGTTCGTGATTTTGAGTACCTAAACAAATTATGGAGAGAAGAATACAGTAAAATACGTGAAGAGGATTTAAGATATGAAATAATGGGCCTAGGTCACACACTGAGAGAAGAATTAGATCTTAATATTCCTGTAGATCATTACGATACTGGACAAAGTAAATTTTTTAAGAGTGTTTATACACCGCCAGAAAGAGCTCCCCAGACGTTTTTGTCTGAAAAAGAAAAATCAGAATATGATATTGTAATGATTAGCTACAACGAACCTAATGCAGAAGAAAATTATCATAAACTTAAAACACGTTTCCCCCGTGCAAAGCGCATTCACGGTGTAAAAGGAATTCCAAAAGCACATCAAGAAGCTGCAAAACTTTGTAAAACAGATTTAATTTGGATAGTTGATGGTGATGCTGATATAAAAGATGATTTTAATTTTGATTACAAGTCGCCTAATCATGAAATGAACTATGTTAAGGTTTGGAGAAGTGAAAATCCAGTAAATGGTTTAAAATATGGGTATGGAGGAGTAAAACTTTTTCCTAGACAAGCAACAATTGAAATGGATATTACCAAACCTGATATGACTACCAGCATCAGCAGGCATTTTAGACCTATGCCTAGTGTAAGTAATATAACTTCCTTCAATACAGATGCATTTAGTGCATGGAAAAGTGGATTTAGAGAATGTGCAAAGCTAGCCAGTAGCATTATAGATAGACAAAAGCAAGACGAAACAGACAAACGTCTTACAGCTTGGTGTCAAGATGCTGACGAATCTATACCTTTTGCTAATGAAGCAGTTCAAGGTGCAAGAGAAGGAAGAAAGTATGGTGAAAAATTCAAAAATAATCTAGAAAAATTAAATCTTATAAATGATTTTGACTGGTTGCAACAGCAATTTAAAAAAAGCTATAAAACTGAAATTAAACCTTTACAGACAAACAATGATAACGCAGACGAATTTGTAAAAGAAATTTTAGATAGATTTGAAATATTGTATCCTAAGGAAAAAGTAAGCAATTTTAGGAGATTTTATTCTTCACAGGAACTAACAAGTTTATTCAAGCTGGTAGATAATGATGATTTAAGAAAAGCAATAGTAGAAAAAAACTTACATAGTATTTTTCGATTAGTAGATGTTGACGATGACTTAAGAAAAGCAATAGTGGAAAAAAATCTTTACAGTATTTTTAGAATAGTTGAAACCGATGACGATTTAAGAAAAGCAATAGTAGAAAAAAATCTACACAGTATTTTTAGATTAGTAAACGCTGATGATGACTTAAGAAAAGCAATAGTAGAAGAAAATTTGCATAGCATTTTTAGATTGTTGGATAATGATGATCTAAGGAAAGCAGTAATTGACAAAAACATGTATAGTCTTGCGAGATTGTTACCGGAACTTGAAGACGAAATGAAAGTTGTGCTAAACAACGATCAATATGCTCTATGGAGAGTGTTAGAAAATTATACTGGTAGTTCTTTAATTAAACCTATAAAAACGTTAGTAAATGAAAATAAAAACTTTGACAAAGATTGCATCAGCAGAGGACAGCTTTTGAGTAAATCTTGGCTTATTGACACACTCAAAAATTTAAATGTTAAATTAGGTAACATATATCTGTGTGCAGGCTGGTATGCAACTATTATTCCGTTAATGATAGAAAAAGGAATAGATTTTAACAATGTACGAAGTTTTGATAATGATCCAGATGTTTGGAAAATTGCAGAAATTTTTAACAAGGAACTTGTTGCAAATGGTTGGAAATTTAAAGCACAAACATTGGACATTCATAAGTTAAATTACAATCAATTTGAATATCAAACAATAAAGAGCAATGGTGAAGTTGAAACAATAAAAGATAGTGCAAATACAATTATTAACACTAGTTGTGAACATATAGAAAATTTTGAAGAGTGGTATGCTAAAATTCCTAAAGGTAAATTAGTCGTATTACAAAGCAATAATTACTTTGAACTAGACGAACATATCAATTGTGTAAAAGATAGTTTGCATTTTGCTGAAATGGCACCTTTGAGTAAAGTATTGTTTACAGGAGAACTTGAACTAGAAAAATATACGAGGTACATGAGAATTGGAATTAAATAATTTAACCACCAGAGATTTACAAAAGGAAAGTGCTAGAGCTTTGGCAACTATGCAAGCTACCAATAATAATATTACACAATTCAACAAGCAAGCACATCATAACAGTCAAAATTGGTACAAGGCTGTTATTAATTGGTACATAGAACAATACGGCGGTTTGCCTAGCTGTGTTGGGCCAGGCACAAAGGTAAAATTAATCAATGATTAAGAAAAAACTAAAAAAGAAACGTATACTTGTGTTAGGATGTAGTTTTAGCAGAGGCGCTTATGCATCTGAACAGTATTCTCAATCAGAAGCAAAGTGTTGGCCGCAGATATTAGCTGAAAAATATCGAGATTCTGACTGGTGGGTTTTCAATACCGCCACCTGTGGTAATACAGATGCAATGATGATGCTTGAATTAGAACATTACACTAAAAATAATGAATGGGATATGGTTGTGGTACAAAATACTACTCCAGCAAGAGCGACCTTTATGCATGATTCAAAACAGGCAAGAGATTATATCAATATTAAAAAATTAGAAAATGTAACTGAAAATTATCTACATTGGTATCATGAAAATAACCAAACCTATAATGAAACAGGAACTATAACTAAAAATCGTCCAATACTAAACACGAATGTTAGTAACAGTATAAAATACATGAAAAATAGTAAATTGTTTAAATCTCATGTAAAATTTTTAGAAGTATCTTGCGGGCCTTACGGTTTTGAAAGAAATAAATGGCAAGAAGCTATGCAACTTTACATAAATCACTTGCTAAAAAAGCGCGGAGTAAATTTTATACAATATGAACATTTAAACAATACTACAGGAGAGTGTGTAGACTTTCAAGTAAAAGGGGATTTGTTTGATGAAAAGATGTGGGACAAAATGACCGTTGATGTTAGTCATTTGTCTACTGAAGGAAATATAATTTTAGCATCGCACATAGGCGAAATGATAGAAGATAGACTATGAAGATAGAAAAACAAAGTTCTACTATTGAAGTACGTGAAGACTGCGTAATAAAAACATTTGTTGACAAAAAGATATCAGACGAATGGTTTAAGACATATACTTGTTTTACAGTTGACAAGCCTATCTACACCAAGGTTATAGAATACACAGACAACACACTTGTAATGGAAAAGCTAGATATATGGATGCCTGTAAACAAATATCTGAAATCAAAAGAAATTACTTTAGACAGACAGATATGTTTAAATATACTGTCTACATATTTTCAAGTTATAATTGATTGTATTGAATACAGTAAAAATTTGAGTAAAGATTATTGGACACACGATGACCTAACCATAGATAATTTTGTTATTACTAATGATAATAAAATTAAACTTATAGATCCTGACAGTTTTCACTTATGTAAAAATCCTATAGATTATAAGTATTCTTTTGGTATAATAGAGCTTGAAAATTTAATGAGGAAGTTATGAAATGTATAGATATGAAGATATAAAAACAATCCATTTAGAAGTAACTCAAAACTGCCAAGCCGCTTG
>MDTB01039656.1_pt1 | contig 58693 bp, 53 predicted proteins | sample 811161 | NCBI WGS metagenome assembly MDTB01 (sample SAMN05326650, study PRJNA326480) | marine metagenome | isolation source: seawater | place: Mediterranean Sea | collected 2009 | reverse complement strand
CCTTAGCCTTTGGCTTAGCCTTAGTCTTTGGCTTAGCCTTAGTCTTTGGCTTAGCCTTAGCCTTTGGCTTAGCCTTAGCCTTTGGCTTAGCCTTAGTCTTTGGCTTAGCCTTAGTCTTTGGCTTAGCCTTAGCCTTTGGCTTAGCCTTAGCCTTGGATTTTTTCTTATTACCTTTCCAACCCTTAGGCGTTATTAAAATCGAACCATAATTATCAACTTCTCCAATACAATCAGGAAGAATTACTGTAGTTGAGTCAAATTCAGTAACAACTGCCGGACCAATAATTTTCTGGCCTGATTTAAGCAATGAACGATCATAGATTTTTGCCTTTAATTTTTTACCCTCTGACCAAATTGCATGTTTTGAGTCTATAACTGCAGCAGATACCCCCCCAGAACCTTTTGGTGTTTTGACAGCTTTAACTTTAGGAGCATTTCCAAGAACTACAGCTCTAATATTAACAACCTCATGTTCTGCATCTAGAGCAAATGTAAACATTCTTGTATGAATTGAATCAAAAATCGATGCAGCAAGTTCTAAACCATTTTTGTCAAAATTTTTAACCTCACAAGGAACAGTAAGTGCGAAGGCCTGTCCCGAATATCTTATGTCAACCTCCCACCTGACTTCATGTTCTTTTTTAGGTATACCTTCTTTAATCAAAGATTCTGCTGCGGACTTTGTAAGTTTATTCAAAAGAGTTGCTATTTCTTTACTGTCTGTTTCAGAATATCTTCTTACAAAAGTCTGAGAAGATTCATTTCTAACCCTTGTTGTCGCATCTCCATATGCACACAATACACCTGGACCAGGAGGAATTATTACTGGCCAAGATCCGGTCAGCTTTCCAAGTGCGTTAGCGTGAAGAGGGCCTGCACCACCAAAACCAATCAAAGCAAAATCACGGGGGTCATAACCCTGCTCAATCGAAACTAATCTTAAAGCACCAAACATGTTCTCATTAACTATTTTGATTATTCCCTCAGCTGCAGCTTCAACTGAAATTTTCAAGGGGTCAGCTACTGCCTTCTTAATCGCAGATCTTGCAGCCTTGACATCAAGCTTCATTTCACCACCAATAAGAGATGGAGGCAAATGACCTAGGACAACATTAGCATCTGTAACAGAAGCAGAAGTTCCTCCCATGCCGTAAGAAGCTGGACCAGGATCAGCGCCTGCGCTCTCAGGACCTACACGCAAAGCTCCTGTTAATTCAGGAACATTTGCAATAGAACCACCTCCAGCACCCACAGTTCTCACGTCTAAAGAAGAAGCCCTAACAGTCACATCACCAACCTTAGTCTCTCTTCTCAGTTGAGGTTCACCATTCTCAATTAGAGCAACATCAGTAGATGTCCCTCCCATATCGAATGTAAGTAAATTTTGAAACCCAGCCTGCTTTGAAACCCATACAGCGCCCGCAACTCCTCCGGCAGGACCTGACATCATTAAAGAAACGGGATGGTCTGAAGCATTGGAAAAACTCATTAAGCCACCATCTGATCTTAGAACTTTATATTTACAACCACCCGTCTTCTGAATAAGAGCATTCTCAAGGTTTTTTAAATATTTTGAAACTGTAGGTCTTACAAATGAATTTGCAACAGCCGTCAATGTTCTTTCATACTCATACATTTCCGGAAGAACTTCATGACTTAAACTTACGGGGACACCAGGTAATTCGGCCTCTAGAATTTTACGAATTTTCTTTTCATGCTTACCATTTGAAAAAGAATTCATTAACGATACGGTAACAGCATCAACTCCCTGCCTTTTCAATAGCTCACATGCTTTTACAACTGATTCTTCATCTAAAGGCCTAACAATATTTCCTCTAGCCCCTGTTCGCTCTTTAACTTCAACTGTATTTTCTAAATGAGCAAGAGGCTTTGGCTTTGGCCAGATTATCCATCCTGCCAATCCTCCTGGGACAAAAGATCTACCTATTTGAAGAACTTGCCTGTACCCATCAGTTACAATTAAACCAACATTAGCCCCTTTGCCTTCTAGTATTGAATTTGTGGCAACGGTAGTACCGTGCATAAGTTCATTTATCTCAGAAGGTTTAATTCCAGCATCAGAGCATATTCTATTTATTCCATTCATTACACCCACAGATTGGTCTGCCGGTGTTGATGGTGTTTTAGCTCGGTATGTTTTACCTGTCTTTTCGTTAATCAGGAGTAAATCCGTGAAGGTTCCCCCAACATCACAACCAAGTACATAAGACATTGCGACGTCCCTTTTTTTTAAGTATTTATAATCAAGTTACAAAATATACAATATACTGTAACCACCCATTAGGCTTAGCAAGTTATATTAAACAAGCCTTAATAACAATCGTGTAAACGGACAAAAAACCAACGTCAACCACGATAGTAAAAAAAAAGCGCTATTATTAAGATATTATAAAATATCGCTATTGAAGCAAATAAGTAAATATTTAAGCTGCGCTTGCTACTGCAGGAAAAACTCCCGCTTTTCCCAACATAGCAGGAACTTGTACGCCGAGTCGATCACCAATCCACTCAGCATTCTCAATTACTTTATTTATATCAACATTAGTTTCTACACCCATTCTATTAAGCATATAAACGAGATCTTCCATTGGGATATTTCCAGTCGCCCTAGGGGCAAATGGACATCCGCCGATTCCACCTGTAGAAGCATCAATATAATCTACCCCTGCTTGAACAGCAGCATAAGCATTTGCTAAGCCCGTATTCCTCGTATTATGAAGATGAACTCGAATCGGAATATTAGGAATAGCTTCTTTAACTAGAAAAATTAATGAACTAACGCTAGCTGGATCTGCACAACCTATAGTATCAGCTAAAGCAATTTCTACAGGGTCAACTTCCGCACACCTTTTAGCCATTTCTACAACTCTATGTTGTGAAACTTCTCCCTCAAACGGGCATCCAAAAGATGCTCCTATTGTGACACCTGCCTTGACACCATCATTTTTTGCCAGTTTTCCGACCTCAAGCCATGAATTGACTGTCTGGTCGGAGGTCATACCTTGGTTTTTTGTTGCAAAGGTATCCGTTGCTACTACTGCATATCCAACCTCATCAACTCTTGCCTCTTTTGCTCTTTCATATCCTTTCATATTTAAAATTAAGCCAATAAAAGAACAGTCCTTGTTATCCTGAATTCCTTCTAAAACCTCTACAGCATCCGCCATTTGAGGCACTCTTTTAGGATTAACAAAGCTTGTGACCTCGATTCGATTAATACCTGATAAATGAGACCGAAGAATAAACTCAATTTTGTCTTGAGTTGAAAGTATTGTTGGCTCCGATTGGATGCCGTCTCTTGGCCCAACTTCTACCAAATTTACAAATTTTTTCATTTAAACCATTTCCTCTAGCTAAAATTGGCTTGATAATAAAGATTTATGAAATACTTTTTTCTAAATCGTCATAATTCTATACTTTGTTCAAGTGTTTGAAAAGCTAGGATGTTGATTGATTTAAATTTCAAGTATAAGAACCATGTCATAAATTATGACAATATAACTAATTTAATCTATAAAATATTAGGGTATATCTTCTAAAAGAAACCTTAATTATAGCTCTAAAAAGAAAGGCTTTTGGAATGTCAAACGAGGCAACTGGTCCATTAAAGGGACTAAGACTAATAGAAATGGGTCAACTTCTTGCAGGACCCTTTTGCGGACAACTTATGGGCGATTTTGGTTCTGAGGTAATAAAAATAGAGCAACCAACGGTTGGTGATCCAATGAGGCAATGGGGTAGAGACAAAATTAATGGAAAATCTCTATGGTGGCCTATTCTAGCTAGAAATAAGAAATGCATAACCTTAAATGCAAGAGTACCAGAGGGACAGGAGATTATTAAAGAATTAGTAAAAAAATCAGATTTTCTTCTTGAAAATTTTAGACCAGGAACATTGGAAAGATGGAAACTTGGTTATGATGTTCTATCAGAAGTTAATCCAGGAATAATAATGATTAGAGTATCTGGATATGGACAGACTGGTCCATATTCTCATAAAGCTGGTTATGCCGCAGTTGGTGAAGCCATGGGTGGATTAAGGTATGTAATAGGAGATCCATCTACACCTCCAAGCCGCGCCGGTATTTCAATAGGAGATACACTGGCTGCTACTTTTGGTTGCCTTGGTGGACTAATGGCACTTCATAACCGACATCAGACTGGAAATGGCCAAGTAGTTGATTCAGCAATTTATGAATCTGTTTTTAATATGATGGAAAGTCTCGTAAGTGAGTATCATGGGACCGGCTTAATAAGAGAGAGAACTGGTTCCATTTTACCTCAGGTTGCCCCATCAAACATATATGAAGCTAAGGATGGAGATTTCTTAATCGCAGCTAATCAAGATACTGTCTTTTCAAGATTATGCGAAGCAATGGAAAGACCTGAACTAAGTGAAGATAAAAGATACGCCACTCATGAAGCAAGAGGAGAAAGACAGGAAGAGTTAGATAAACTAATTAATGAATGGAGTAAGACTAAAACTGTTCAAGAGTTAGATAAAATTTTAGATAATGCAGGAGTGCCCTCAGGCTTAATCTATAGAGCCCCAGAAATGTTAGAAGACGCTCACTTTAAAGCAAGAGAAGCAATTATTGACATCACCGATAAACACATAGGACCAATGAAAATGCAAAATACATTTCCAAAATTTTCGCGAACTCCCGGGAATGTAAGGTGGACAGGACCCGATCATGGCGAACATAATGAGGAAATATATAAAGGCCTGCTTGGACTAACAGATAAAGAAATTGGTAACTACAAGGAAAAAGGTATCATTTGAATATTTTTTTACTTATTGATTAAGGATATCAATCATGGCAGAAAAAAAAGATCTTGATGTAGATTATAATAGAGCAGGATTTGGAGGTGCATTAAATTTTGGCAAAAAGCCAGCACTTCTCCTAATTGACTTTGCAAAGGCTTACATTACTCCTGAATGTGGATTATATGCAGGGGTTGAAGACTCTGCAAGAGAAGCTATTGAGGTTCTTAACGCGGCAAGAAAAGCTAAAATACTTATAATATTTACTCGCGTAGAGTTTACACCTGGAGGTTTAGACGGTGGGGTTTTTTTTAAAAAGGTTCCTGCTTTAAAAAATTTTCTAAAAGGCAGCCCTATGGCTGAATTTGTTAATGGACTTGAGCCTAAAAAAAATGAATTAATTATAACCAAACAGTATGCAAGTTCTTTTTTTGGTACAAATCTCGCTTCAACTTTAGCTGCAAATGGAATAGATACACTTTTGATAACAGGTTGGAGTACATCTGGCTGTGTGCGCGCCTCTGCATTAGATGCCTGTCAATCTGGTTTTATACCTATAGTTATAAGTGAAGCTGTAGGGGACAGAGATCCCAAAGTTCATCAATCAAATCTTTTTGATCTTCAAGCAAAATATGCTGAAGTAAAAACAAAAAAAGAAGTTTTAGGATACCTGAGTTCTATCTAAATTTATAAGTATTAGAAATAATATAATTTAAGGGATAAGTAATGGTTTTACAGGCTGAGCATAACTTTCTTATAACCGGAAGACATGATGAAGTTAATAGACAACATTATATCTCAAGATTGAGAATGCACATCCTAAAAGAAATAGGCGGTGGTATGCGTAAAGCTTTTGATCCAAAAAAAACAGAAAAATTATCAGGGGGTGAAAATAACTTACGAAAAAAAGTCTTAAAGAGTAACTATGGTAAGTTTTGGTCAACTATGATGGTTAGTTGTCAGGATATGGTTTGGGAATCAGCAATACCTCCAATTGAAAGAGCACAACCAGAGTTAAATAAAAGAATATCAAAACAAAAAAATAAATTTTCTAAGTTATTTTTAAATCCAGACTTAAAAATTCCTAATTATCTAACTGCCGTTGATATTCATAGAATGCCAGGAAGCTACCATACAGAAAGATCAAAAGATGATGCTTCCCAAGGTGCATTATATGACCGAGGAAGGTTTATATATAATGCAGGTCAGGCAGGTCCTTTTGCAGATGGTATATCAAGAACAATGGCTGAGTATATATCAATCAAATGGCCAAATTTTTATCCAAAAAAAATACTAGAGCTTGGATGTACAATTGGAACCTCTACTGTCCCTTTCGTAAATAAATTTAAAAAATCACAAGTCCATGCTATCGACATCAGTGCTCCATTATTACGGTATGGTCAAGCAAGAGCTGAAGCACTAGAAAAAAAAATTTATTTCCATCAAATGAATGCAGAACATCTCGAGTTTAATGATGGAGAGTTTGATCTCATTTTTTCTTGTATAATGTTCCACGAAACATCCAGAAAAGCACTTCCAAAAATTCTAAAAGAATGTCATAGGGTTTTGTCGAAAAAAGGAATGATGATGCATGCAGAATTAATGCCTATCAAACATTTAAAAGATTATGATCGATTTTATATGAACTGGGATGCTTACTATAATAATGAGCCATTCTATAAAACATATACAAGCCTTAACCCCAGTGAATTAGTCTTAAATGCTGGCTTTAGGAAAGACTCTGTTTTTGAAATTGCAATTCCTGATATTGATAGATCAACTAAGTCTGAATTTAACGAAGCTGTCTCAAACCCTTCTGTAAAGGTAAAAAAAACAGGGAGAGTTGGTGAGGGTGTAAAATGGTATACTTTTGGTGCATGGAAATAATTCTTAGGTATTAATCAAATGAAAAACATAGATATTGCAATTATCGGTGGGGGAATGTCAGGTATGGCTGCTGCCTTGTCTCTACAAAAAAATGGATTTAAACCAACCGTGTATGAGCAAGCGCCAGAGTTAACTGAATTGGGCGCAGGCCTTACAATCAGTCCAAATTCTACTCATGGGCTAGAGTATCTTGGCCTTAAAGAAAGTTTATCAAAACATGCTGATGTCCCAAGTGACCAAGCAATATTCCATTATAATACAGGTGAGGTTTTAGGCAGAAGGATGCGAGGAGAAGAAACTCGCAATCTTTACGGTGCATATTATTACCAGATTCACAGGGCTGATTTACAAAAAGAAATGTCTAATTTATTAATTAAAAATGACCCTAGTTGTCTTTTGTTAAATCACAGCTTTAATGATTTAAAACAGGAAAATGGAAAAGTAGAAGTTTTATTTAGTAACAACACCAAAAAATCATTTGATGTAGTAATTGCAGCAGACGGAATAAGATCGTCTGTAAGGAATAAAATCTTCGATGAGGAAAAGCCGCAATACACTGGGAATATTGCCTACAGGGGGCTAGTACAAACCAATAAACTATCAAAGGATAACGTTAGACCGCCCTCAGGTGTAGCCATAGCACCAAAAAAAGCATTTGCTCGTTATCTTATAAGAAAAGGTAATTTAGTAAATTTTGTAGCTTTTGTTCAAAGACCAGGGTGGAACGAAGAAGGTTGGAATATAAGAGTAACACATGATGAATTAATGAGTGAATTTGGTAACTGGCACCCCAGAATAAGTGATGTAATTAAAGCCGCTCCAAAAGAAAATTTATTTAAATGGGCATTGTACGATAGAGATCCTCTTAATAATTGGACAAAAGGAAACGTAACGCTGTTGGGAGACGCAGCTCACCCAATGCTTCCCTTTATGGGAATGGGTGCTGCAATGGGAATTGAGGATGGAGTAATAATCGGAAGAGCTTTTGCAGAATCTGAAAATATAAAAGATGCTCTAAAAAAATATGAAAATGCAAGAAAAGAGAGGGCAAATTTTGTGTTATTAAAGTCCAGAACAACCAGAGATAGGTTTCAAAGTGATAACCCAGAAAAATATGATGAGTCAAAAGTGGAAAATGAGGAGAGTCTTGGATTGTTTAATTACAAACCTCATGAGGTTAAAATATAGAAGAGAAAAATTACCTTAAGGGATTAGTAAATTATGGAAGAAGAAATAAAGATTAAACCGGTGAATAGAGGAAAAAGACCATTTTTCTTTGATGACCCTGCAATAGACCAGCTAATTGCAATAATAATGGCAATGTCTGGGGAGCTATCCGTTTTGTATGATAGAGTTGATACAATAGAAAGACTCCTAGAAACTAATGGTGGATTAAAGAGAGAAGATATAGAAAAATTCAAACCAAACCAAGAAATAGAAGGTGAGCGAAACGTTAGAAGAAATGAATACATATCCAGGCTATTCAAAATAATTACCGATGAGAAAACTAACCTTACGCCACACAATGAAATGAAAGATTATCGAAATCTTATGAAAGACTTAGATAAAACCTAAAAAATTGAGGTTAAATTTATGAATAGTAAATCAGATTCAAAAATTGAATTACCCAAAACAGCAAAAGGCAAAAGATCCGTTTTTTTTGACGATCCAGCAATAGACCAACTTATGACCTTTATAATGGAGCTCTCAACAGAAGTCTCCGTTGTTTATGACAGAATTGATACTATTGAAAGGCTTCTAGATAAGCAAAAAACCATCAGTCGTGATGATATTGAGAATTACAGACCAGACCCTGATGTTGAAGAGATTAGAAATAAAAGAAGGTCTGAGTATTTAAGAAGAGTTTTTAGAATGCATACCAAAGAGTATGAATAGGAAGTTATAAAATGAAACCAGAAATACCTATGATTAAACATGTTATAGGTACAAAATATAATGACCTCTCCCCTGAAGCAATTGAAAAAACAAAGATATTTTTATTAGATACAATTGGCTGTTCAATAGCAGGCACTAGTGGTCCATCAGCAAAAGAAATTCTTAGTACAGCCAAAGCGTGGGGTGCCGCAAAATCTTCTAGAGTTTGGGGAACCCATAAAGCACTTCCCCATACGAGTGCAGCTATTGTTAACGCATACCAAATCCATTGCCTCGAATTTGATTGTGTCCATGAAAGTGGCGTACTTCATCCTATGTCAACTCTCATAGGAGCAACATTAACAGAAATTGATAGGCAACAGCATGAAGGAAAGAAAGTAACTGGAAAAGAATTTATTCAGGCGATTATCCTTGGGATAGATGTATCTTGTTCGATAGCAAAATCTTCAAATGCACCAATGCGTTTTTTTCGCCCAGCACTAACGGGCGGGTTTGGTGCAACGGCTTCTGTTGCAAAACTTAGAAGGTTTGATGAAAAAAAACTCCATAATGCTCTGGGAATCTACTACGGACAAGCTGGAGGTAATATGCAGGCCCATATCGAAGGTTCTAAACTTTTAGGATTACAAGTTGGATTCGGAGCAAGAAATTCTCTCGTTGCTTGTGATTTAGCAGAAAGAAATATTGAAGGACCCAAAGATTTCCTAACTGGTAAGTATGGTTATTTCAACCTGATGGAAGGAGAAGGTTTATATGACCTTGATCCTGCATGGCAAGAATGGGGGAAGGCAAGCCGTATTTTAGAAGTTGGACATAAACCCTTTCCGTCCGGAAGGCTAACTCACTATGCTATAGATGCCCTACAAAGTTTGAAAAAAAAGCATGGCTTCAAACATAAGGATGTTAGAAAAGTTATCTGTAAAGTTCCCCCTCTTACCCTAAGACTTGTAGGGAGGCCTTATAAAAAAAATGCAGAGCCAAATTATGCTAAACTTTGCCTCGGATACATTTGTGCATTGACATTGATTTATGGAGAGGTATCACAAGAAGATTTCCATCCTCAAAAACTTTCAGACAAAGGAATAGGGAATCTGGCTGAAAAAATATACGTTGAACCAGATGAGAACACAGACCTTAATGCCTTTGGGCCTCAGCAAATAACTGTATATTTGAAAAATGAGCAAAAGTTTGCATATTCTTCAAAATACGCTATTGGGCACCCTAGAAATCCTTTATCAAGAAAGCAGCAATTAGATAAATTTTTTTATTGTTGGAAAATGGCTGAAAATAAGATACCTCATAAAATTGCTGAAAATGTTATTCATAAGATAGACAATTTAGAGAAACTAAAAAATACAACTGAGCTTATCGATTTGATAACAATTTAAATTGTTAGATATCAGTTAGTATTGTTATAATAGTAATAAATATTCACTTCGTTAATTAATCTGAGGTATAAAATGACCCCTCTTGAAGAACATAAAATGTTAGCAAAGAATAACCATGATGAAGACTCAAGACAGTCCTTTGTAAATGACTTTAGAGTTCACTTATCATCAAATGTATTCCCCGGCAATTTCCCTGCATACTATAAAAGAGTTCTTCCTCAATTTTTGAAGGATGAGAAAAGAGAACCAAAGAATAGTAATGAAATTCGTAAAGTTATGAATAAAGACTCTTTTTATTCTTTCTGGAGTGCAATGCAAAGGAATAGTCAAGAAATGATATGGTCATCTGTAATAGACACAGTAGAAAGACAATTAGATGATTTAATAACAAAATCGAGAATAACAAAGCCAAATGGTTCATTAACTCTGAATCCTAATTTAGATATCCCGAAATACATTACTGCTGCAGATATACACATACAGCCAGGTGCATACACCCAGCAACAAGTTGATAATGATGTTTCTGCTGGCGCAGTTTATGATAGAGGAACATATATATACTCAATGGGTGGCCTTGGAACTGGTAACAATGCTATGGGACAAATTACTCATGGTTTTTTTAAAAATGAGTTCCCAGAAAAAGAAATTTCAAAAGTTCTTGATATGGGTTGTACAATTGGAGGGTCAGTTGCTTATTGGGCCCAAAAAAATCCTAATGTCGAATTTCATGCCATTGACTTAGGCGCGTCTGTACTAAGATATGGTCACGCTAGAGCTGAAGCACTTGGAGCAAAAGTCCACTTTAGTCAGCAAAATGCAGAGAAAACAAATTTCGATTCTGGTAGTTTTGATATTGTAATGTCTCATATTTTACTTCATGAAACATCAACTTCTGCCCTACAAAACATTTTTAATGAATCGTTCAGGTTGCTTAAGCCTGGCGGCATCATGATGCACCTTGACTTACCTCAAGCCCATGGAGTTCCTCCTTTTGAATCTTTTCTTTTTGAATGGGAAATTTATAATAATAACGAACACTTTTATGGACAACTCAGGAAAATAGATCTTGTTGAATTATGTTTAAAGGCTGGTTTTGATAAAGATAAAATTAAACCAAGCTCAGCTGGAAATTTTTGGATGGAGGAACAAACTCCATATTCATCTGACGATTTTGTTTTCCCTATAACGCTATGCATAAAATAATTTTTTTAATTTATAACTGGGATTAAAATAATGACAGATACTAATTCAGAAAAAATTAAATTACCTAGGACAGCAAAAGGTAAAAAACCTCAATATTTTCAAGATCCATCAATGGATAAAATGCTCTCTATGATACTAACGTTAATGGGAGAACTTTCAGTTACTCGCGATAGACTCGACACAGTAGAAAGACTGATAGAGAAAAATAACTTATTTAATGTTGAAGATATCGAAGAATATAAATTAACTGATGAGATCAATCAAATTAGAACGGAAAGAAGAAGCGCTTACATAGCAAGAGTTTTAAAAAGTGTACAGGATGAAATTGATCAGCTGCAGCAAAAAGGTGAGTCAAAAAATGCTCCGATAGATCTGGACTAAAAAACCTTATGGTAAAAAAACTTAAGCGTGAAGATTTTTTACACACACAAAAGATTCCAACGAGATGGCAAGACAACGATGTCTACCATCACGTAAATAATATAATTTACTATTCCTTCTTTGACACAGTAATAAATAAATACCTCATTGATTTTGGAGGCCTAGACTTTAAGAAAGGCCCAATAATTGGATTAGCTGTTGAAACACATTGTGAATTTTATAAACCAATCCAATTTCCTCAAATAATAGACTCTTGCCTTAGGATCGTTAACCTTGGAAATTCGTCAGTTAAATATGAAATTGGCTTATTCATAGAGAATGAAAATGAATGCGTTGCGTTTGGTCATTTTGTGCATGTATTTGTAAAGCGCCCAGAAAATAAACCTACTTCTATACCAACACAATTAAGAAATTGTATGAGCAAACTAATTTATAATAAACAATAATTTATCTTCTTTTGGAGTTAAGAATGTGATTGAAAATCGAAAAATTCTAAAAAAGTTGATGCGATCACCCAAGATGATCATTGTGCCAGGTGCGGGAACACCTCTTGATTTAAAATTAATTGAACAAAATGGATTTGATGCTGGATATATGAGTGGTTATGGGTCTGCATGTGTAAGATATGGGGTGCCGGATATAGGCTTAATAGGTTACAAAGAACTTGAAGAAACAGTTAGAACCATGAGGCAAGTCACTAATATTCCATTAATTGTAGATTGTGATACTGCCTATGGTGATATATCGAACGTAAAAAGGACAGTTGAAGGGATGGAATCACTTGGAGTTGCAGGCATTCAGATTGAAGATCAAATTTGGCCAAAAAAATGCGGTCATATGGGCGGAAAATTTGTCGAAGAAAGAAAAGTTGCTGAACGCAAAATTAAAGCTGCCGTTTTATCAAGAAAAGATGAAGATTTATTAATCATTGCAAGAACTGATGCCAGGGGCCCACTTGGCCTTGATGAGGCTATCTTAAGAGGAAAAATGTTTATGGATTGCGGCGCTGATATGATTTTTATAGATGGTCCGCAATCAATTGACGAACTAAAACTAATTTGTGACTCCGATATAGGACCTCAAATGGCAAATATGAGTGAAACCGGTCTTACTCCCATACTTTCATCAAAAGAACTAGAAGATATTGGGTTTAAACTTACTATATGGCCTTCAACAACATCAAGAATTGTAGTCAAACAAGTATCTATTTTTTTAGAACATTTAAAAAAAACTGGCGACTCGCGACCTTGGCTTGATAGGATGGCATCTCTAGAAGAGACAAACAATAAACTAGGAATTAATATTTTCAACGATTTCGAAAAAAAGATCACAAATAAAAAATCATAAATTATTATCTAAACACTATGAAAAAAGAAAAAATAGATTTAGCTTCTGAATTATTACTACGCCTTAAAGACTTAGGACCAAAATTCTTAGAGCATAGGTTAGAATCAAAAAATGCTAGCTTTCTACCAGAGAAAAATGTGTCACAACTTATTGAGTCAGGCATTTTTAAAGCTTGTCAACCAAAACGCGTTGGCGGTTTTGAACTTCCATTTGGTGTACAAACTTCCGCAGGTGCTGAAATTGCAAAGTTTTGTGGTTCATCAGGCTGGATTACCTCGGTGCTTGGAACCCACCATTGGATGCTTGGAAAGTTTGCTTTTGAAGCCCAGGATGATATATGGTCAAAAAATCCAAGTGCTGTTGTTGCCTCAGCATTTGCATCAGAAGATGAGAAGGTTAAGGCCCTAAAAGATGGTTATGAAATTTCTGGCACATGGTTATATGCTAGTGGAATCTATTTATGTGATTGGGTAATAATTTTATCTAGAATACCTAAAGATAACTCTGTGCCAGAGATGAGATTTATGCTTGTGCCAAAATCTGATCTGAAAATAATAGACACTTGGAAAACAATAGGCTTAAGAGCTACAGGAAGTCACAACATAAAAATAAAAAAAGCTTTCGTTCCAAAATATAGGACTATAAGTCATAAAGAAATAAATAAGTTAGATACACCTGGAACAAAAAACAATCCAAAGAGTGTTTATCGTATGCCAATGAGTGGTATTATAAATTATTGCGTTGCCGCCCCAGCTTTAGGAATGGCAGAAGGTGCTCTTGAAGCATTCACAAAAGATATGACCCCAAGAACAAGTATTTTTTCTCAAAAGATTGCGAACAACCCTACTCTTCAACTTCGTACATCTGAGGCTTCTGCAGAGATTGACTGCGCCAGGTTGCTTTATGACAGTGATTTGTCAAAAATTAAGGCTTCAGTCAAAAAAACCAAACCTTTAACTCTTAATGATCTTGCCAAAATAAAGAGAAACGCATCTTATATTGGCGAACTTTCGAAGCGCGCCACATCTCGACTAGCCTCTGCAATGGGTGCACGGGGGCTGAGTGAAAAAAACTTAGTACATCTTGCAAATTCTGATATAAATGCTGCATGTTCTCATGTATCAATGGTCTGGGATAGTTGTTCACTCCCTCATGGAATGGCGAAACTTGGAGTTTTAACAGAGGAATCTCTAGGTCCCTGATTGTGTAAAACTATTATTGAATAAGTAGGGAAAAGTATAATGGCACCAGATAATTCCTTAGAAAATAGAGATTCAGATATAACAGCTAGTGACTTAGTTAAACTAGCCTCAAAAATAGGGCCTAAGCTATTTGACCGAAGACACACTTCTTCAAAAAATCGATGCTTACCAAAAGATACTATAGACGATTTAAAGGAATCGAAAGTACTCAGGGCTTGTATGCCAAAAAGGTTTGGAGGTTTTGAATTGCCCTTTGGAGCTCATACTGATGTGGCTATGGAATTAGCAAAATCCTGTGGGTCCACAGCTTGGGTTTCTGGGATAATCGGAAGCCATAATTGGTGGTTAGGAAAGTATCAACCCGAAGCGCAATTCGAAGTTTGGGAAAACGACCCAGATGCAATTGTTGGGGCGGCTTTTGCTCATAAGCAAGGAACAAAAGGAACAAAAACTAAAGGTGGTTATCTAGTTTCTGGACGATGGATGTGGTGCTCAGGTTCAGCACATTGTGATTGGGTTTCTCTAATGACTCCGATAATAAAAGAAAACTTGCCCCCAGAGTTAGCAATGATAATTGTGCCTAAAGAAGATTATCAAATAGAAGATGTATGGTATTCACCAGGAATGAGAGGTTCTGGATCAAATGATATTCTAATAGATGAGAAGTTTGTTCCTGAACATCGTATTACAAAATTAGCTGATTTAAACAAGAAAGACTCACCAGGATGTTCACTTAATACTGGCCCTGTATATAAGCTTCCCATGCTGGATGTTTTCGGATATTCGGTTGCTATACCAACTCTAGGCTGCGCGATTGCAACACATAATCACTATTTAAGTGAAATGACAGGAAGGGTAGGTTTAGATAGTGCCAAGATACTTGAGTTTCAAAGCCAACAACTACGTGCAGCAGAGTCATCTATGGAAATTGATGCTGCCTTAGAAATCTATAGATCAGACCTTTGCAAAATGTGGAATGCAGCAGAGAATAACAGAGAATTAAAACCGCATGAACTAAATAAGTTCAAGAGAAATTGCGCTTATGTTGCAACACTTGCAAGAAGGTCTGCTACACGAATTATTGAAGCCATGGGTGCTACTGGTATTGCGGATAGTAACCCAGCTTATACTTCATTTTCAGATACTATTGCAGGTGCTTCCCACAGGGCACTTTCGTGGGATATTAACGGGACAATATGGGGTAAAGAGATGTTTGGCTTAAATAAAAATGAGTCTGAAGTTGACAGGCGAATGGCACCTAAAGAAAAACATAATTGAAAAAGTTTAATAGGAGAATACGGAATGCTAGCTTATTTGACATTTGGAACAAATGATAAAGAGAAAGCCGTATCGTTTTATGAAAGTCTCTTAGGTGAAATTGGGGCAAAACAATTATTTAGTAATGACAGATTAGTTTGCTTTGGAACTGAAATGGGTAAGCCAATGGTTTGTGTTGGGGATCCTTTTAACGGAGAAGAAGCATCTTATGGAAATGGAACCATGGTTGCCATACAAGCGGGTAGTAGAGAAAACGTTGACAAATTATACTCTAAAGCCATTTCATTAGGAGCAAAAGATGAAGGTGGCCCAGGTGAGAGGAATCCAGCTTTCTATGGGGCATACTTCAGGGACCTAGACGGTAATAAGATAGTTGTTTGCCATATGGTCGGATAAACAAAAGACTAATTTTTTAAGTTGCATCAAGGTTTATTGCATAATTGCAGAAGGTGGATTAGACCTTGGTCAACTATCTCTAGTTTTGAAAGTTGTTCAATTATGTTCTTGAGATATTCAATACTTCTGCCCTCGGAACCAATTCCCTGCCTTAAAAAATTTACTTTCTCATTCTCAGAAATATTTCCTACATAATGTTTATGAGATACATTACTGATGTAAACCCTTGCCTTGACTATTCTGTTATCCTTAAGAACTATTTCCTTATATTCTGGTGTATAAACATTTGTAATTAACTCTCTTGCATCAAGATATTTAACAACGTCATTAAGGTCTTTATCCGAAACTTTATATGCCCTTCCTTGACAGCTCCCACCTGGTTTCAAACCACTAACCAAGCCAGGTTTACTTGAGGTCCCCCTGTAATGAATTGAGATTATACACATATCTCTTTGCCATCCATTAATAACTGCTGGTATCATTTCAGAATATTTAAAATTTGGCCTCCACATAAGGGAACCATATGCAAAAACCCAATTGCTTATTATATTATTTGAAATGTGATTATTCATTTATTTATAGATAGGAAGTACACAATTATGCCTGATTTGCCTCAATTATACCTCTTCGGATTTTTCTAGTCCTTGCAAAAAGTTTTTCTAGTTTTTCTCCCTCATCATACCTTATGGCCCTTTGTAAAGCGGTCAAGTCTTCCGAAAATCTCTGGAGCATGCTTAATGTTGCATCCTTATTTGACATAAATATATCTCTCCACATAACTGGGTCCGATGCAGCAATCCTTGTAAAATCTCTAAAGCCAGATGCAGAATATTTAATAACTTCCTGCCTAAGATCTTCTTCTAAATCGGTTGCTGTACCAACGATTGTATATGCAATAAGATGTGGCAGATGGGATGTTATAGCAAGAACAATATCGTGATGCTGAGGTGTCATTATATCAACGCTTGAACCCATGAGCGTCCAAATATTTTTAATTTTTTCAACAGCACTCTTATTAGTTTTCTCTGTAGGAGTAAGAATTGTCCATCTATTATGAAATAACTCAGAAAAACCCGACCTTGGTCCGGAATGTTCAGTTCCTGCAATAGGATGACCTGGAACGAACATATCTAAACTACCAAGGCATTTTTTTGCGATATCTACTGTAATTTCCTTAACGGAACCAACATCAGTTATAATGGCATTAGAATCTAAATTCCTTGAAAGCTCCTTAAAGACATCTTCATAACCACCCAAAGGTATTGCAATTACAACTAAATCAGCATTAGTAACAGCTTGAGATATATTGTTATATGCTTCATTAACTAAACCTAGTTCTAAAGAAACTCTCATAGTTTCTTCAGAGCGAACCGCAGTAACTATCTTATTGACAATACCTAATTCTCTCATAGATCTTGCCATACTTGAGGCAATAAGACCCATACCAATAAACGCTACCTTTTTAAATATAATCTTTGACATTATTTCCTTCAAAAAATTGCTTAAGTTTTAAATACAATTCATTCATCTGTGGTTTTGTTCCAACTGTAATCCTCAGATAATCAGATAAACCATAACTATCAACACGCCTAACAATAATTCCAGAACTTCTTAGAAAGTCATCAGCCTGGTCTGCAGATTTATTTTCATTTTTTGGGAATTTAGCGAGAATAAAATTAGCAGCACCTCCATTGATTTCGAGACCTAAAGATCTGAATTTGGGGACAAACTCTTTTATCATTTTCGAATTATGTTCTCTCAAATATTTGGTATATCCAATATCTCTAACTGCTTCTCTTGCTGCAATAATTGCAGGTGAATTTAAATTAAAAGGATTCCTTAACTTTTCTAGAGTTTCTATTATTGAAATATCACCATATCCCCAACCTACCCTCAATGCTGCCAAACCATATATCTTCGAAAGAGTTCTTGTAACCAAAACATTCTCATATTTACTTGCTAATGATAAAGCACCATCATGGTCCTCTTGAGACATGTATTCTGAATATGCACCATCAAGAACCAACAAGATATCTTCCCTAAGAGCTTCTCTCAAGTCTACTATATCCTTTCTATTTAAAACAGTTCCTGTGGGATTATTAGGGTTTGCTAAAAAAACTATTTTCGTTTTTTTGGAAACACACTTTAGGATTAATTCGATATCTGCAGTGAGATTTTTCTCCTGAGCAATTACTGGGACTGCGCCAACACTCTTCGCATAAATGCTATACATAGAAAAAGCATGTTTAGTATGAATAATTTCATCGTTAGCACCCGAATATGCTCTACATGCTAAGCATAAAATTTCATCTGAACCAGCTCCGCATATAATTCTCCCCTTAGGGACTTGGTAGATTTCTGCTAAAGCTTCCTTTAGAGCACTGGCACTACCATCTGGATAAAGATGTAATTTTGTTTTAACCTCATTATATGCATTAATAGCAGAAGAACTTGGCCCAAAAGGGTTCTCATTTGAAGAAAGCTTAATAACACTAGAAAATTGGTCAAGCTTTGACTCGCCTCCTTGATATAGGGGAATATTCTTAATGTGTATTTTTGATTTAAGTAAAGACATTATATTACAATGTATTCTAAAATAATTAAAAATAAAGTAGTCTTAACAATATTGAAATAGAGAAATTTAAAAAAAACATAAGTAGCTTTATAATGAACAACAAAAACTCAGAATATCAATTTTCACCGTCCATTACCCTTGACCAAGAGCTAGTATTACAATCTGGAGTCTCTCTTAAAAATGTAAAATTAGCCTACCAAACATACGGTAAGCTTAATAGTGAAAAATCAAATACGATTTTGATTTGCCATGCCCTCACTGGTGATCAGTTTGTCTCTGGAAAACACCCAATAACTGGAAAGAATGGCTGGTGGAATGAACTTGTAGGGCCAGGAAAAGTGATTGATACGAACATTTATTTTGTAATTTGCACTAATATTCTCGGAGGATGTATGGGTTCTTCTGGCCCAAATCAGATTAACCCTGACACAGAAGAGTTTTATGGATTAAATTTTCCAGTAATAACTATAAGAGATATGGTCAAAGCACAAAAAATGCTTCTTGATCAGCTTGGAGTGGACAAGATCTTCTGTGTTATGGGAGGTTCTATGGGTGCAATGCAAGCTCTAGAATGGGCTCATAGATTTCCGCATAAAGTTATCGCTGCAGTTCCAATTGCTGGCTCTTATAGACATTCTGCACAAAATATTGCTTTTCATGAAGTTGGTCGCCAAGCAATAATGGCAGACCCAGACTGGCAACAAGGAAACTATTTAAAAGCAGGAACGAAGCCTAAAAGGGGTCTTGCGGTAGCAAGGATGGCGGCTCATATAACATATCTATCTGAACCCGCACTTCATAGAAAATTTGGAAGAAAACTCCAAAATAGGATGAATTTAACTTACGGTTTTGATGCAGACTTTCAGGTTGAAAGTTACTTAAGACATCAAGGTTATAACTTTGTTGATAGATTTGACGCTAATTCTTACCTATATATAACTCGGGCGATGGACTATTTTGATTTAGCTGCGGAGAATGATAATGTATTATCAAAAGCTTTCAAAAACACTCCTGTCAAATTTTGTCTGATTTCCTTTACAACCGACTGGCTATTTCCTACTGTAGAGAGCAGAAAGATAGTTCAAGCATTAAATGCAAATGCAGCAAAAGTAAGTTTTGTTGAAATAGATTCAGATAATGGACATGATGCATTTTTACTTAAAGAACCAGAATTTCATAAAACACTGAAAGGTTTTCTTGATAGTACTGCAAAAATATTTAGTTTAATTAAAGATTAATATTATTATAAAATAATTTAGATGATTTTTTAAACATATGAGAATTGATTTACAAATAATTGCCGATCAAATCCCGAATAACTCACGCGTACTTGATGTAGGCTGTGGTGACGGTACATTGCTTGCTTATTTAACTGACAAAAAAAATATCAACGGAAGAGGACTTGAGCTCTCTACCTCAAAGGTAAATGAAGCATTAAGGAATGGCCTTGCTGTTGTCCAAGGTGATCTTGAATCTGAACTAAGTAATTATACAAAAGAATCATTTGACTATGTCATTTTAAGTCAGACTCTACAAGCTACCAGAAACCCAAAAAGTGTTCTAGAAACACTTCTCCATATTGGTAACAATATTGTTATTTCATTCCCCAATTTTGGCCATTGGAAAGTAAGACTATCACTTTTACTCAAAGGTAAGATGCCAACTACTCCCACGCTACCTGAAACTTGGTATGATACTGAAAACATTCATCTTTGTACAATCCTTGATTTCATTAGTTTAGTCGATGAATTGGATGTTAGTATAAAAAAAGGATATGCTTTAGATAGGGATGGCAGTATCAAAACATTAAAGGCTCTCGGCTGGGCCGCAAATCTTGTTGGAGAGCAAGCAATATTTTTTCTTGAGAAGAAAAGATAAATTTTCCCTTTAACTCTTTACCTGTCTCCCTCTCTTCTGAGAAATCAAATATTTCTTTATCAAACTTAATTTTGATTCTTGAGCTGTAATAATATATATCTGCTTTTGTGCTTCTATAATATTTAAACTACACAAAAATGAAAAAAATTTCGCTCCAAAATTTTCACTTTTCTTTAAAAAATTTGAAATCCTAAAATTTCTAATAGGTGGTATAAATAAAATACTTGAATGACGAAGAGGAACAAAAAGAGCATTATCTAAAATTTTTTTTAAACTCCTGATTGAGTAAGTTCTTGAGTTAGAATAAGGGTTTCCTCCAAAAAAGACCCATGCTGATATTGGTCTTGGAGTAATTATTAAGATTTTACCCTCGTCCCCAACAACCCTCCAGACCTCTCTCAAGAAATCTTTTTCATTATCACAAAACTCAAGGCAATGAAGTATAATCACTCTATCAAAAAAATTATCAGGGAAAGGTAAATAACATTCATTAGCTAAAACAGAGAGATTGCCTCCTCTACCATGCCAGCTTACTGCACCCTGCTTAGATGGCATTAGTGAAATAGTTCTCTCAGAGTATCTCTCTAACTCACCCAATAAAGGATCAGTAAAACCAATACCTAAAATTCTTTTATTTTCAGATTTTCCCCAATAATTTATTAATTGTTCTGCTAATAGGGATTTAACATTTTTGCCAAGATTTTCTTCATAAAACTTTTTTAGGTAAGTGACATCTTTTCTCATACTTTTTTACAATCAATTCAAAAATAATCACCTAAAAAAATAGCTGAAACAATAAATAAAATACATGTTAAAACTTCTATAATTATGTAACTTAAGGAAATATCATTCTTACAATATCTACACCTACCATTTAAAATAATCCAAGATACCACAGGAATCAAATCGAGGTAACTTAACGGTTCATTACAAGAAGTGCACACTGATCTTCCAAAAATAAAATCTTTATTATTTGGAATTCTATAATAAAGCAATCCAAAAAAGCTCCCACAAACTAAACCTATAAGTGCTGAAATGACAAAGAGCATTTAACCATCTTATCACTGAATGGTAATTTTGATTTTCTCGGAAATTATTGGTGTAACATGTGGAACATGATCGTGATCACCAAGGATTAAGTATAACTCATAATCACCCTTATCAAGATCCAAGACCGTTTCTGTCTGCCCTCCACCAAAGTGGAGAATATCTGGCTCTCCAGAGGGTAATGGCTGATTAAAGTCTTTAACTTCTCTATTGATTACTAGGTGATGATGCCCAGTATCAGGATACTCTACACCTGCAGGAGCTACCCCCATACCGGAAAGACCAAATTTTATAACAAAGGGACTTGTTAAAATTTGACCGTTTTTAGGAGTAATAATATAAACCTCCGCGCCATCAGGTACGTCACTTCTCTCCCATTCTTCAGCGTAAACATTTATATCAAAAAAAACTAAGAATAAAAAACTTAACATAAAAACAAAATGCATTAAAAATCTCCATCTATCGTAAATTAAAAAATAAAAATTATAATTTTACTTGATGATAACACGCTGTTAACAATAAGATAAATTTAAATTTAAGTCTTGAGGTAAAATATGAGTAATCAAACTGCAATGGATGATATAAACCATACTACATACCCACCTAAGTCGACTGCATGGATCTTAGTGCTTATTCTTACATTTACCTATATCCTATCATTTGTGGATAGATTTATTCTTGGTTTACTCATCGAACCAATAAAAAAAGACTTGGGTCTTAGCGATACACAAATTGGTTTATTGTTAGGACCTGCTTTTGCAATTTTCTATGCAACTATGGGTGTTCCTTTAGGCTGGGCAGCAGATAGGCTCAAACGTGTATGGATACTTGCTTCAGGAATTATCCTATGGTCTTTTGCAACTGCTGCATCAGGAATTTCAAAAACATTTTCTCACCTTTTTATTGCTCGAATGAGTGTAGGTTTTGGAGAAGCAACGCTCAACCCTTGTGCATTTTCAATGATCTCAGATAGTTTCCCGCCCGAAAAAAGAGGATTACCAATTGCATTTTATAGTGCAGCATTAAGTTTAGGTGCAGCAATTGCAAGCCTCCTTGGGGCAGCAATTCTTACATGGGTTCAAGCCAACGAAAACATCATATTACCAATGTTAGGTCAGGTGACAGCATGGCAACTAACATTTTTAATCCTCGGAATTCCAGGAATTTTCTTTGGGATACTATTCTTTTTTATAAGAGAGCCCATGCGAATAAAAACAAGTAATAATCTAATTCAGGGAAGAAAAGCTAATCCGCTTGATATGTTTAAATACATAGCAAAAAAATGGCGAGTATTTGCAACCTTTCTACCAATTTTCTGTTTTTTAACAATTACAGCTTATTCACAAGGCTGGCTTGCGCCAATGTTTCAAAGGACTTGGGGTTGGTCACCGCGTGATTATGCTCTTGTAAATGGTTTTATACTTCTTGCTTGTGGACCTTTATCAATAAACCTTGCAGGATGGCTATCCGACAGATGGTATTCAAAGGGACATTTTGATGCCCCACTTCTTGTAGCAATTATTGGCGCCCTGATTACAATTCCTACAAGCATCCTTGCTCCATTAATGCCAAGTGGCGAATGGTGTTTTGTAATACTAGCGATAAATACCGTTGGACTAACTTGGCTCTCTGCAACAGGAATAACCGCATTAGTAAATATTATACCCGCAGATATTAGGGCTCAGATAATTGCATTTTATTATATGGTGATAAGTATCACTGGTCTTATGCTTGGACCAACAGCCGTAGGCCTCCTGACTGATAACATCTTCGGGGAACAAGATATTCGTTATTCCATGGTAGCCATGCCAATTATTTTTGGAATTCCTTTGTTATTAATTTTGCCTCTTTCAAGAAAGTTCTATCGAGAAGAATATAAAAGTATAAACCAAAATTAATATAACCTTTAAGGAAGTTCTTTTTCAGGTTTTGTTAAAATCTTATAGATGACCACCAAATTATCATCAAAATCCAGGAAACCTATTTCTCTTCCGGTTCTTCCATCCTTGGTAAGGAGCTTTTCTTCTGTAAAAACCTTTAGCCCAAGATCCTTAACACCCATTACAACCTTATCAAATTGCTGGCATTCTAAAACGATAGTTGCTGTTGAAGGAAATGTTTTTCCTGGGAGTGCAATACCTTTAACCTCTGTGAGAGCCATCACGTTTCTTTGTCCTTCTAAACTAAGTACCGCAAACCTAAGTTCAGCAGACTTATCAATTTGGAATACTTCATAGGAATATGAGTCAGATTCAGAATCTTTAATAAAGACTAAATCAAAATCTAATATGTCTCTATAGAGTGTAAGTGATCTTTCTAAATTGGAAACAAGAAAATTTGCCCTCTGGAAGCGTGTAATAGGTTTTGCATCCTCGTCACTCATAAAACATAATCCCATAAATATAATTATCGAAACAACTAAACTAATTTATACATTATAATAGAGGTATTTCTAGGTGTGTTAGTATAAAAATTTTAAAGGATAATGATCATTCAAGTTCTTTAAAGCCAAAAAAAAGCCATGCTTTAAGAAAGCATGGCTTTAATTCATTTATTTGTTTTTATAATTAGAAATTTCTTCTTAAAGAAAATCTCGCATTAAGAGGTTCACCAACAGATGCCTGGTGTGTACTATGTGAATGCGGGAAATAAAGCTCATCAGTAAGGTTCTCAATATTCAATTGAAGAGCTAGGTCTTCTGAAACGTCATAAGAGACGGCTAAATCAACTCTTGTATAACTTGGTAATCTATTAGCTGATTTGTCATTGGAAATAGCCTGTGAGTCTTGATAGGCAACACCAAGTCCTAAACCCAACTGGTCATTTACTTGATAAGTTCCCCAAACTGAGAAAGTTGACTCTGGAATTTCACGTGGTTCGCCTCCCTTACTTGTCTTTCCATCCAAGTAACTGTAACCAGCTGAAATAGCTAGTTGCTCGTTGATTTGCCCCATAATTTGGAGTTCAATACCATCAACTTGAGTGCCAACAACCTCTGAATTTTCACCGGTAACACTATCTCTTACAGCTCTTACTTGCTCACTCTCAAAGTAAGCACCAGTAAAACTTAATTCAGGAGTAATATCCCACTTAACACCAGCCTCCATATTTTCATATACATCTGGATCTAGCCTGGCTGAACTTGATGATAAGGATTTAAATTGCTCTCCTGACCGTGGAAGGAAACTCTCACTATAACTTGCATAAATTGAAAGATTATCCTGAGGTTTAAAAATAACTCCGGCGCGAGGAGAAAACTCTTCATCTTTTCTAGACTCAGAAGTTCCGCCTTTTAGGTTAGCTACTGTAATGTCAAAAGAGTCAAAACGACCACCTAACATAACCCTAAAATTATCTGTAACTTCTATCTGATCCTGGATTAGCAAAGAGGTTACCTCAATATCAGACTTTGTTCTACTTTTCAGATCGGCAAGAAAATCGTTCCTAGTAGCAACTCCAGCTGAATTAACAGAGAAATCCATAGGCCTTGTTACATTAAAGACCTCATTGTCATCACTCGTTGTAGTCCAAAAAGTATTGTAACGAAAATTATTATTTGTTGTGTCAATGTATTCTAGACCTGCTAAAAGTGTATGCTGAGCGCCACCAGTCTCAAACTCACTGACTACATTAGCTGAAATGATTATATTTTCACGAGTTGTTGGATCATCATATCCATCCATTGTAACAAGTGTTCCATCGTAACCAGAGGCATAATAATTTGTATATCTTTTATCATAGTCACTATAGTGAACAGTTAGATTACCTTTTACACTATCAGAAAACTCATGGCTTAATAAACCACGTAAAATATGGGCCTTTAATGTGTTAACGTTAACACCATCTTCACCAAATACAATTTTCTCAAGTGCTTTTACAGGCTCACCATTTTGAGTAGGAATACCACGATCAATAAATCTCTCATGATTTGCATATTCATAAGAGATGTCAGCAGTTGTAGTAGGAGCTAACTGAAGCCTTAGTGTAGGATTAAATCCATAGCGATCTCCATCGTAAAAATCTCTATGATTATTAAGCTTGTCTGTATGAACATTAATTCTTAATGCAGAGCTATCACTTGTTTCTACATTGTAATCAGCAGCAAAATCAAAAGCACCAAATGTATCAACACCGACATCTATTGACCCAAAGGTTTCACCTATAACACCTTTTTTGGTTACACGGTTAATAACCCCACCTGTTCCCCCACGACCAAATAGGAGAGCATTGGGGCCTCTTAAAATCTCAACCTGTTCAAGATTATATAAAGACCTATAGTATTGAACATCATCCCTAATACCATCCATATAGAAGTCAGCTGTTGAACGCACTCCCCTGAAAACAACAGAGTCTCTATGACCTTCACCCTGTGACTGATTAACACCGGGGGTATAACGAACTATATCACCTATTTCTCTGAAACCCTGTTTCCTAATATCATCATCAGTGACGATGGTTAAACTTTGTGGGACATCTATAATCGGAACAGGTGTCTTGAGCGCATTCACCTGATCTGAGTAAAGATACTTACCCTTAACTATAATTTCATCTGTCTCAATTTCCTGAGCAGTGGAAGCAGAAGCCGATATCATCATGCCAAAAGCCGCTAAAGCCCCAATTTGAGTGTATTTATTATAAATCATAATATTTCCTTTGTTCTTAATGTATTCGCAACAATGAAAAGTATTGTCTATAATATAATGCAATTAATAAGCATTCTTAATGAGAATGATTATCATTTACACATCTAGCTAATAAAAAACAAACGAAATGAGTCCATTTCAATAAACAATTACTTACTGTGACTAGTATGTAACACTTCATAGAGCTTTAAGTTCCAGTAAAAGTTTAATAGAGATTTCTTGGTGCACCCGAGAGGATTCGAACCTCTGACCTCTGCCTCCGGAGGGCAGCGCTCTATCCAGCTGAGCTACGGGTGCCTAAATTCAATTAATATCAGTTTTCAATAACTTTTGTAATTTGAAGTTTTGAGACTATTTTTTATCTTGTGTAAGCTTAAGAAAAACATCATTTAAATCCGCCTCTTCAGTAACCACATCAAGTATCCTTACGCCACCTTCCTGAATAGCAGAAATAATCTCACCCACAACACCCTCCGAAGGCTTATAAGTTATCTTCAAACGATTATCTTTAATCATCGTGGGCTTAAATTTTTGAATTGAATCAGGTATTTCGGAAATTGCTTCAGATAATATCATTATGATATTTTTACTATCAAATCTTTTAATGAGTTTATCTTTCTCTTCACAAGCGACAATACTACCATTATTGATAATGGCTATCTCGTCGCAGAGTTCTTCTGCCTCTTCAAGATAGTGAGTAGTAAGAAGAATCGTTGCCCCCATTGAGTTCATCTCTTTCATGGAACCCCATAAGGTTTGTCTAAGTTCGATATCTACTCCAGCTGTTGGTTCATCAAGTACAAGAATAGGAGGGCTATGAACCATTGCCTTTGCAATTAAAAGTCTCCTTCTCATACCTCCAGAGAGAGTTCTTGAGTAAACGTCTGCTTTCTCTATAAGATTTACTGCCTTAAGTATATCATCTGTTTTTCTTTCAGACTTAGGAACACCGTATAACCCAGCCTGTACCTCAAGTATTTCTCTTGCAGTAAAAAAAGGGTCTAAATTTAATTCTTGAGGGACTACACCTATCGCACATCTTGATAATCTGTCATCTTGATCTATATCGTAATCCCAGATTGATACAGATCCTGTTGTCTTTTTTACAAGACCGGCCAATATATTTATTAGTGATGATTTACCAGCCCCATTAGGACCCAAGAGACCAAAAAATGAACCTCTCGGTACATTAAGGTTAACAGAATCAAGGGCTTTTTTTGAATTTTTGCCTGAAGAATCATTATAAATTTTAGTTAGGTTATTTATTGAAACAGCTAAATCAGGTAATTTCATGTGTGATAACAAAGTTTATAATTTTAGAGAGTTATGTATTGTAAATGTCGGAAATTTATCTAGTTTTATGAGAGAGAATTAGCATTTCCACAGCATTCAGGTCAATTAGATAAATTAATTTAAAATCGCCTATTTCCTCAAACTTTTTCAGGATTAATTATAATGTTAAATCAAAATATAGTGAAAAGTAAGACTGCCAAAGTGAGCTGTGATGGAGATGAAGGCTCTGGTGGACACCCAAGAATATACCTTAATATAAAACCTGAGATTGGTTTTATTGCTTGTCCATATTGCAGCAAAAAGTTTGAATTAGAATAAAATATGAACAAAAAGGTAGAAAAATTAATTCTTATTGATGGGTCAGGCTATATTTTTAGGGCTTATTACATGTTACCCCCAATGAATAGACCTGACGGCACGCCCGTCAATGCTGTATATGGCTTTTCTAATATGATGATGAAGCTAATTGAAGACTTAAATATTAGAGAAGGAAATAAACTTATTGCAATAATTCTTGATTCTGGCCGAATCACTTTTAGAAATGATATTTATCCTGATTATAAAGCAAACCGAGATGAAACTCCTGAAGACCTAATTCCTCAGTTTGATCTTATTAGAGAAGCAACAAAAGCATTTAGCATTCCAACAGATGAAATGAAAGGTTTTGAGGCAGATGATCTAATTGCTACATATTGTAAGATCAGTACAGAAGAAGGCATACCTGTCAGAATAATTTCTGCAGATAAAGATTTAATGCAATTAGTTAATAGAAATGTTGAGATGTTTGACCCAATGAAGGAAAAAATAATTGGTCCGAATGAGGTAAAAGATAAATTTGGTGTATTACCCGAAAAAGTTATAGACGTTCAGGCATTAGCAGGAGACTCTGTTGATAATATCCCTGGAATTCCTGGAATCGGGGTTAAAACAGCTGCACAGCTCATTGAAGAATATGGATCACTTGAAAACCTTCTTGAAAATGCACACAACATAAAACAACCAAAACGCAGAGAAAATTTAGTTAGTCATTCTCAGCTTGCATATATTTCAAAGAAATTAGTTACTCTAGAAAAAGAGGTCCCTGTAAAGAAAAAACTAAGTGATTTTACCTGGCAAGAACCAGACAAAGAAAATCTAGTTGATTGGCTAAAACAGCAGGGATTTAAAAGTATTCTTGCAAAGATATCAAATGAACCTAATTCAAAGAATACAGTTACAAATAATACTTTAGTGAATAATGACTCACAAAAAGGCTCAGTATCAAAAAATAAAACTATTTATCCATTAATAAATGAAGTTAGTGAACTTAATAATTGGCTTCAGTTTTGTTCAGACTCAAGAGAAATTTCTATTGATACAGAAACAAACGGTCTAAATCCCCACAGCTGTGACTTAATAGGTATCTCAATTGCAAGCAATCCCGGAAAAAGTTGTTATATTCCCATTGGACATACAAATGATACTGATGACACTAAAGCACTGATAAATGAAAATATTTCTCAGTCAAATAACGTAATAAAGCAATTACCACTAAAGACAGTCATTAATTCTATAAAACCCATTCTTGAAAATCCCTCGATTTTAAAAATTGGCCAGAACATCAAATTTGATATGCACGTTCTTCAGAGATATGGAATTAATATATTTCCTATAGATGATACAATGATACTTTCTTATGTAATTGATGGTTCAAAACATGGACATGGCATGGATGAACTGGCTAAAATTCATCTTAATCATTCAACTATAAAATTCTCTGATATATGTGGTACAGGTAAGAAACAAATAACCTTTGATAAGGTAAAAATTGATATTGCTAAAAACTATGCGGCTGAAGATTCTGATATTACTCTTCAACTCTACAATCACTTAAAACCCAAACTTATAACTAATAAAGTAACGAAAGTTTATGAAAGACTAGAGCGACCTCTTATACCAATACTAAAAAAAATGGAAACAATAGGTATTAAAGTTGACTCCAAACTGCTAGACAACCTGGAAAAAGAATTTTCAGATAGAGCTAATGCTTTTTCTGAAGAGATTTTTAAATTAGCCGGAAAAGAATTTAATATTGGGTCTCCTCAGCAATTAGGTCAAATTCTTTTTGATAAAAAAGATGGTATGGGTTTAGAAGGAAAGAAAACAAAGACAGGTGCATGGGCTACTGGGGCTAAAGTATTAGAAAACCTCACTGATGAAGGACATGTATTACCCTCAAAAGTAATAGAATGGAGAGCACTTACCAAACTCAAGAGCACATACACCTCTTCGCTAAAGGAACAGATTAATCCAGCAACAGGAAGAATACACACTACTTTTGCTCAACATTTCACCTCGACAGGAAGATTAAGTTCAAATGCTCCAAACCTTCAGAATATTCCTATAAGAACAAATGATGGGAAAAAAATAAGGTCTGCATTTATAGCAGAAGAAGGAAATATTTTAATTTCCGCAGATTATAGTCAAATTGAATTAAAAATACTTGCTCACGTCGCAAAAGAAAAAACTCTTCAACAAGCCTTTTTAAATGATGAAGATATTCATACAAGCACTGCAGCAACCATTTTCAACTTGCCTCTAAATGAAATAGACGATGCAAAAAGAAGAAAAGCTAAAACTATAAATTTTGGAATCATTTACGGAATTTCACCTTTTGGTTTGGCTAAACAATTATCTATTTCCCGAGAAGAGGCTAAACAATTTATTGATACCTATTTTGATAAGTTTCCTGAAATTTTAAATTATATGGAAGAAACAAAGAATTTTACCAGAAAAAATGGGTTTGTAGTTACTCCTTTTGGAAGAAGATGTCAGATTCCAGGGATACTTAATCGGAATAATAATATTAAAAACTACGCAGAAAGAGCAGCAATAAATGCACCAATTCAAGGAGGTGCGGCAGATATTATAAAGGCTGCAATGATTAAACTTCCTAATCATTTATTAAAAGCAGGTCTAAAAACAAAAATGATATTGCAAGTTCATGATGAACTAATTTTTGAAGCCCCCGAAAGAGAGTTAGAACAGTCCCAGTCAATTATTAAAGACGTTATGGAGAATGCTGTAAAATTGGACATTCCTCTAAATATTGAAATTGGTTACGGAAAAAATTGGGCAGAAGCTCACTAAAGTATATTGTATTATTAAATTCCAACCCAAGAAGGAAGTTCACCAATAACTACTCCAAAAACCTGGGTGATTAATGCTAATGAAAATATTAATAGAATAAAAATTGAAGTTAAATTTATAACTATCCCCGCGCGAGACATTTGAGGAATAGTTACATACCCTGATCCAAAAACTATTGCGTTTGGAGGAGTTGCTGGCGGAAGCATGAATGCACAACTTGCTGCCATTGTAGCTGGGATACATAGTAGAAGTGGATTTTCCCCAATTGCAACTGCTGCTGCCGCTAAAATTGGTAATAAAGTAGCAATTGTTGCTGTATTTGAAGTAACTTCAGTAAGAAAAACAACTATACTAATAACCAGCAAGCAAACTACAAAAATGGATATTGTCTGCATAGAAGACATTTCTTGACCTATCCATTCTGATAGACCAGATGCCACTGCTGCATTTGCAAGACTTAACCCACCTCCAAATAGAATTAATATCCCCCAGGGTAATTTACTTGCCCATTCCCAATCGAGCACGCCTCCTTTTCCCTTGCCAGCTGGAATAATAAAAAGAAATATGGAAACCGTCATAGCTATTCCAGCATCGGAAATATTTAATTCGGGAAATACTTTTTGAAGAAATGGTCTAGATATCCATAGAAAAGCAGCTGAAAAAAAAGCGAAAGCAGTGACACCTTCCCCAAAAGTAAATCTACCTTGAGTTCTTCTTTCGTTTGCTAAAAGTTCATCTATTCCAAGAATGGGTGTGTTTGGAAGTTTATATATAAACCGAGTAAGTAATAACCAAGTTACAAATAATAAAACCATCGCTGTTGGAACACCAATCATCATCCAATCAAAAAAGCTTATACTAAAGCCATATATTTCATCAAAATACAAAGCAACTAAGGCATTTGGTGCCGTACCTATTAGGGTAGAAAGACCACCAATGTTGGCAGCATATGCAATAGAAAGTACTAAAGGAGTCTTTAAGGTATTAAAGTCTGACTTACTATTAATATTTATTACTGATAAAACAGATAAACCTATAGGTAACATCATCATTGTAGTTGCAGTATTTGTTACCCACATCGATAAGAAAGCACTAGAAATCATAAATCCAGCTAACAAATTTCTCTGACGTGTTCCTGTAAGCGAAAGTAGAGACAAGGCAATTCTTTTATGCAAGCCCCACCTTTGCATTGATAGTGCAATCATAAACCCACCCATAAAAAGAAATATCAATGGGTTTGCATACGATTTTGAAGTATCTTCAATACTAAGGATATTTAAGAAAGGGAACAGTACTAAAGGTACCAATCCTGTAGCATAAACAGGTATTGCTTCAGTAATCCACCATATAGCCATCAAAATAATTACAAATGCAGTTTGCCAAGCCATCAAAGACATACTTGAAGGTGGGGTAATGAAAAAAGAAGACAAAAAAACTATTGCCCCTAAGTAAAGACCTACTTTATTTCTGTTCATATACAAATAATTTTAAAGTGTTTTTAATGATCTGCTCTTATTGCAATTTCTAAAACATTATTATCAACAAAATCTTTGAATTGAATAAAGTTTTGTTCAAAAAGTCTAGCAACTTCTTTAGCTGACTTATTATAAAGCCCTTTATCACCCCAAGAAGATTCTGGTTTAAGTATTTGATCTGGAACCTGCGGGCACTTAAGTGGCACCATTAACCCAAAATTATCGTCTTTATAATACTCAACTTCATCTAAATCACCATTCAGAGCAGCATCTAGCATAGCGCGCGTATATTTAATTGGCATTCTTTGACCCACACCATATTTTCCACCCGTCCAACCAGTATTAACAAGCCAGCAAGTTGCTCCGCTTGATTTAATCTTATCCCCTAAGAGTTTTGCATAAACTGTTGGATTGCGAGGCATAAAGGGTGCACCAAAGCAACTTGAAAAAACAGCCTGCGGTTCAGTTACGCCCTTTTCAGTGCCAGCAACCCTTGCAGTATAGCCTGAAAGAAAATGATACATTGCCTGTTCTGGTGAAAGCTTCGAAATTGGTGGCAAAACTCCAAATGCATCTGCTGTTAACATAATGATATGATTGGGCTGCGGACCAAAACCATTTTTAGTGACATTTGGAATAAACTCAATTGGATAAGAAGCTCTTGTATTTTCTGTTAAAGAACCATCATCTAAATCTAATTCTCTTGTTAAAGGGTTCATTACAACATTCTCAAGTATTGTGCCAAACCTTTTTGTAGCAGAAAATATTTCCGGCTCAGCCTCTTGAGATAACTTGATTACTTTTGCATAACATCCACCCTCAAAATTAAAAACTCCATGTTCACTCCATCCATGTTCATCATCTCCTATCAATTCTCTATTGGAGTCCGCCGAAAGAGTTGTCTTCCCAGTACCTGATAATCCAAAAAAAATTGCTGATTTACCTTCAGCACTTATATTTGCCGAGCAATGCATTGGTAGCACGCCTTTTTCAGGTAAAATATAATTAAGCAATGAGAATACAGATTTTTTAATCTCACCAGCATATATTGTTCCGCCAATTATAACTAATTTCTTAGAGAAGTTTACTAAAACAAAAACCTCTGAATTTGTTCCATGGAGTTCTTTTTCAGCATGACATGATGGTGCATGCAGAACAGTAAAGTCAGGAATAAAATTAGTTAAGTACTCAATATCTGGCTGAATAAACATATTCCTAGCGAATAGATTATGCCATGCACTTTCGGTTACCACTCGAATTTTAAGTCTATTGTTTTGATCCGCTCCAGCATAGCAATCTTGAATAAATAAATCTTTTGAAGAAAGATGAGAAAGAATTTTTTTATGCAACAGATCAAACTTATCTGCTGTTATGGAAGAATTTACTTTTCCCCAGTCGATTGTATCTTCAGTAATTTTATCTTTTACGATAAATTTATCATTTGGGGATCTACCTGTATGCTTGCCAGTAATGCATACAAGTGCTCCATCTTTAGACAAAGTTCCCTCTTTTCTTCGAATTGAAATTTCAATTAAATCAGTACTACTGAGATTCCAAAAAGTATCCTTTTTTGGTTCTAAACCATGATTTTCCAAACCATGAGAACTAGAAATACAACGCTCGTTTTTCACAATAAATAACCCTTAAATGAAAAAAATCGACAAGTGAAAATAAACTTTAAACAGTTATGACCATTAAATAACCTCTTGAACCAATATAGGCAACATGTCCATGTAAAGTTTCTTAAATTTTTATTACCTTAATTAAAGTATGCTATAATGATCATGTTATTCAATTTTTTCAACTAAATTAATAGTTTTAGTTATTTATTGACATTATTGAAACCTCTAGGATAAAGGAATGAATAATAAAATTAGGTAAAAAATGAATAAGGACATGAAAAAAGAGGTCTTTATAATCTCTGGAATTTCAGGTGCAGGAAAGAGTACTGCATTAAACTTTCTTGAAGATTTGGATTTTGAAATTGTTGATAATCTTCCTTTAAATCTTCTGATTCCCACTATTCATGAGTCTGATAATAAATATAGCCTTGCATTTGGTATAGACATACGCACAAGAGATTTTAATCTTAAGAATTTTAGCGAAAAGCTCAATAGTCTGCTTTCTGAGGATAACTTAAAAATTAAAATCATTTTCCTGGAATGTAATAATTTTACCCTTATAAGAAGGTATAAAGAAACTAGACGTCCTCACCCTCTGGGTAAAGAAAAAACTCTTAATGAATTAATTTCAAAAGAGAGAGAAGTCTTAAATCCTATTAAAGAGAAGTCAGATATTATTTTAGATACATCAAATTTGATACCTTATGATCTTAAATCTATTTTATTACGTGAAATAGAAAATACAATAGATATTAGTATGAAGATTAGTTTATTTTCATTTGGTTACAAAATTAGAATACCAGAAGAGTCAGACTTAGTAATTGATGTAAGGTTTCTTAAGAATCCTTTTTATATACATGATTTGAAAAGCTTATCTGGTTTAGATAATAAAGTTAAAGAATATATTAAAAGTGATCCTTTTTACCCTACTTTCATAAAAAACATGAAATCGTTTCTAACACTGCTGATCCCGAAATATGAACAGGAAGGTAAAAATTATCTAACTATATCTTTTGGATGCACTGGTGGACAACATAGATCTGTATGTGTTGTTGAAGAGATCGGAAAGTGGCTTAATGAAGAAACAATTAAGTTCAATATTAATCATCGTGATCTATCCTCAAAAGGTTAATTATAAATAGAGTTTATATATTTTTTTGCAACATAAGGTTGCTCATCAACTAAGAGACTGCTATATGCAGACACAAAAAATATCTAATTTAATTTTCTATAAACAGGAGTTTCAAATGGCTTTCACAGATTTTAAGGTATCTGATATCACTCAGTCAGAATGGGGTTCCCATGAGATTCAAATGGCAGAAACAGAAATGCCTGGTTTAATGGCACTAAGAGACGAATTTGCTAAAGATCAACCACTTAAAGGAGCTCGTATAGCTGGTTGTCTTCATATGACTATTCAAACAGCAGTCTTAATTGAAACATTAATTAGTTTAGGTGCTGAAGTTCGCTGGAGCTCATGCAATATATTTTCAACTCAAGATCATGCTGCTGCTGCAATCGCAGCAAAGAACATCCCGGTTTTCGCCTGGAAAGGGATGAATGACGATGAATTCTGGTGGGCAATCAGAAAAACAATAGAGGGGCCTAATGGATGGAAACCAAATTTAATTTTAGATGATGGTGGTGACCTAACTAAAATTATGCATGAAGAATATTCAAGCCTTATGAAAGATATTAGAGGTATATCTGAAGAAACAACAACTGGAGTTCTAAGACTAATAGAAATGCAAGATAAAAACACCCTTATGGTTCCAGCTATAAATGTTAATGATAGTGTTACAAAATCAAAATTTGATAATGTTTATGGATGCAGAGAGAGTCTTGTTGATGGAATACGAAGGGCAACAGATTTAATGATGGCAGGCAAGGTTGCAGTTGTTAATGGGTACGGTGATGTTGGCAAAGGCTCGGCAGCATCACTAAGAAATGCTGGATGTAGGGTAATGGTTACAGAAATTGATCCTATTTGTGCCCTTCAGGCTGCAATGGAAGGATATGAAGTTACAACTATGGAAGAAGTCGCAGATTATGGTGATATTTTTGTGACTGCTACTGGTAATTTAGATGTAATTACTATTGACCATATGCGAAAAATGAAACAGAGAGCGCTAATATGTAATATTGGTCACTTTGACACTGAAATTCAAGTCGATGCTCTAAAAAATTATAAATGGCATAATGTAAAACCCCAGGTAGATGAAATTGAATTCCCCGATGGCAAAAGAATAATTTTACTGGCAGAAGGCAGACTTGTAAACCTTGGTTGCGCAACCGGTCACCCAAGCTTTGTAATGAGCGCATCTTTTACCAATCAGGTTCTAGCTCAAATTGAATTATGGAAAAACCATTCTAATTATGAGAAAAAGGTATACGTATTACCTAAGCACCTTGATGAAAAAGTTGCAGCATTACACTTAGAAAAAATTGGGGCAATCTTGACCAAGCTTACAAAGGATCAAGCTGATTATATAGGAGTTAAGGAAAACGGTCCCTTTAAGAATGATGCATATCGTTACTAATCTAGCTATCTCATCCTTACATTAAATGCTATGGAGATTCTATTTCCCAATCCCCAGTAGGGGTGAACCCAATGCTTAAGCCAACTTGGGAAAATAATGATTTCTCCTTCTTTGGGTTGTATAATCTTCTCCCTCCCGAAGGGTATTTTTGGAGAGAGAACCATTTCTGACCCTGCCCTTGGATCTAAAAACTCTATCGATCCTGACTTAGGATAATCAGCATTTAGCTCTCCAACCTTCACATAGTAAACCCCTGACCAAGCACATGCAGGGTGGGTATGAATATTATTGTAATTTCCATAAGTATTCACATTAGCCCATGCATTAAGCTCCAATTTTCCCTGATAAGACTCACCGCCAGATATAGCGGATGATAGACTTCCCACCGAGTTCACAATCCAACTTTGTAACCACTTAACACCACCACCGCCCCATTTTAATAAATCCTCTTCCGAATGCCATCCTCCTTCATTACTTTTACTTACACCCTTATTTGATAAAAAAACTTGATTGATTTGATCCTCTAGCTCTTTATTTGATTTCTGATATCCATCACGAACTTTATGTAAAATTGGTGTAGTCCATAACATCTCAATAGTATTTGTTAACTTGTAATCTGTTGGGTTTCTATATTTCGAAGTATGATTATTTTCAGACATTTCGTGCTCTAAGTTAAACTTGGGAATAAAAATTCAAATTGTATATAGAATAAATCATTACTATAAATATCTGATTGATCTGAAGGAATAAGCCAACTTGGAAAAAAGAGTAACTTTTCATTTGATAAATTCAATTCTCTTGAAGTACCAAAAACATCAAAACCATCAAAAACCATTCCTGCACCGTGTCGAGGGTCTAAGAATGAGATTTTTGATTCAAAATTCTTATTTTCTTCTATATTAATAAAATAGAGTGCAGTCCATGCACTTTTCTTCTTTTTTATTTGTAAAGTTTTATTGTAAATTCCACTACCTGCGAAACTGCACATTAAGTTAACCTGCGTCTCCTCATCATATTCAGTTAGAAGGGCTTGCATTAGTTCATTAAAAGACTGCAACACAAGAGATTTTAGTTCCCTTGATTCTTTTATATTCCAATTATCCAAATTTGATAGTGAACTCTCTTCAGGGTTCACTAAATTTAAAGAATGAAAACTCTTAAGATTACTTGAAATATAGTCTTGAAGTATAACATTTGACAAATCAAAACCTTTGAGATCAGCCAAATATATAGGAGTTCCCCAGCACAACTCAATCCCGTTATCTATTCGCACGCTCATTGATGACTTTCTTAACCTATAAATATTATTTTTATTTTATAATAATATTATTATCTTATAATCATTTAAAATTAAACATATGTTAGTTTTATATCATAATTGGCAATAGTATAAGGTATAAGAGGTTTTGTTAACATTCTTACTAAAATCAGAAGAAGAAACATATAGATTTGGAAGTAGTCTGGCGGACAAAATTAGTGCTGGCGACGTTATTACACTATCCGGGCAACTAGGTTCAGGAAAGACAGTTCTAGCAAGGGGGTTGATACAAACTCACCTTAATTCAAATGAGTATATTCCCAGTCCTACTTTTAATCTCGTTAATATTTATGATAGTAAGAAACCTACAATATGGCATTTTGATCTATACAGATTGAAAAATCCAATAGAGATTGAAGAGCTAGGCTTGGATGAGGCACTTGCAGATGGGGTCACTTTAATTGAATGGCCTGAGAAAGCATTAGAGTACATTCCAAATAATGTTCTCAATATAAAAATTAATACACATAGAGAAACAAACCAAAGACAAATACAATTAATAGAAAGTACTCTGTGGTTTAATCGCATTAAAGAGTTTAAATTTTTATTTGAAAGCCTATGATTGATTTTGAAAGAGAAAAAAAGAAAGAAGATTTTCTAAAAAAATATAACTATGATAAATTTGATAAGAAATTAATCGCTGGGGATGCTTCTTTTCGAAAATATCAAAGAATATTGTTAGATGACAATAAAACATTAGTTTTAATGGATGCCCCACCAAAATTTGAGAAAATAAATCCATTTATCTCAATTGCAGAATACCTTCTCAGCCTTGGCTTCTCCGCTCCTAAAATATTTCATTACGATATAATAAATGGCTTCATGATACTAGAGGACTTAGGAAATGATACTTATACAAAACTCTTAGAAAAAAACTACAATGAGGAAAAGTTATACTCACTCGCAACAAGTGTATTAATTGAAGTTCACAAATCTGTTGCAAAAAGAAACATACCTGAATTTATCCCACCATTTAACTACAAAAGAATAATTAATGAAGTTTCTCTTCTGCATGAATGGTATTTTCCACTTGTTAAAAGAAAACCTATCTATTCTTCTGTTCAGGAATACATAAATGTATGGAATAATCTAATCAAAGCATCAATCAGTTTTAAATCAAGCTTAATATTTTTTGATTATCATATAGATAATTTATTACTTCTGAGTGACAGACCAGGTTATAAGGCTTGTGGTTTATTAGATTTCCAAGATGCAACATTTGGCCCGGTAACATATGATCTAATGTCTTTACTAGAGGACGCTCGAAGAAATGTTAACCCAGAAATAGTTAATAAAATGAAATTCAAATACCTTGATAGTTTTCCTGAAATAAAAAAAGATGATTTTGAAACGTCATGGGCAATTATGTCTGCGCAACGCCACCTAAGAGTTCTCGGCACATTTGCTCGTTTAAAAATAAGAGATAATAAAAATGAATACGTACGACATATACCAAGACTTTGGGGATATTTGGATGTATCTCTTAAACACCCAGTACTAAAAGAGTTAAAAACTTGGCTGGATAAAAACCTTAAACCAGAAATAAGAATTTAAAATGACTGGATTAATTAAGTCAGCAATAATTTTATCAGCTGGTTTTGGAAAGCGAATGCTTCCACTGACCCAAATTAAACCAAAGCCTATGATTAAAGTAGGTAATAAAGCTCTTATAGATTGGGTGCTTGATGACCTAAAAAAGGCAGGGGTTTCTAATGTGACAATAAACGTACATTATAAAGCTTCTATGATAATTAAATATCTGAGAGGGAGAAAAGATCCCAAAGTTATATTCTCTGATGAAACAGAGAAACTTCTTGATACAGGTGGTGGAGTGAAAGCTGCCCTAAAGCTCATAAAAGATAATTTATTCATAGTAACAAATTCTGATGGTATATGGAAAAAAGGTTTAGTTCCTATAATAAATAACCTTAATTTATTTTGGAAAAATAATAAAGTAGATGTGGTTATATGTCTTGTAAAAAAAGAAAACACTTATGGCTATAATGGAAAAGGTGATTTCTTCTTAAATAAAAACGCAGAACTCATTAGACCGAAAAAAAATGAGACAGCTCCATATGTCTACTCCGGAATACAAATAGTCCACAAGAGAATCTTCCAAGATGAAAAAAGTGAATCTTTTTCTTTTAATAAATTATGGGACAAAGCAATAGAAAGTAAAAAAATTAAGGCAATAGTTCATGATGATATTTGGTTTCATGTTGGAGAACCAGATATGATTAATTTTACTTCTGAAAACCTCCCTCAAAGATAAAAATAATGAAGATAAATAATACATCATGGCTATCCAATGAAATTAAATCTGGAAATAATGTTTGGACAATAAATCATACTGAGGACTTTCTTAAGAGCCTGGCCTTAGGTCTCCTAAATGAATTTAAAGGAGACAATCATGCACTAGCAAAAACAACAATCTTATTACCTACAAAACGGTCTGTGAAATCAATTAAAAATATATTTCTCAATTATACAGACAAACATGCTGTTCTTCTTCCAAAAATAATCCCCTTAGATGAATTGGGTGAAAATGAAGCCATTGATACTTTTAATATTAATCCATCTATACCGAAACTTTCCAGACGCTTTCTTCTAACACAATTAATAATTAAAAAACTAGAATCTAATGAAAATATTCCTAGACATGAAGTCGCAAATTCACTTGCAATAGAATTAGAAAATTTCCTTGATGAATCACAGACTCATAATATTGGATTAAATAATTTAGAAAAAATTCTTCCTGAGAATTTAGCATCCCACTGGCAAAGTACACTCGATTTTCTCAATATTATAAAAGATAACTGGCCCAAAATTCTAGAAGATGAAAAATTCTATGATAAAGTGGAGAGAAGAAACAAGCTTTTTGAGTCAATAAGTAAAGATTGGTCAGAGCATAAACCCAATGATTTAATCATTGCGGCAGGAACCACCGCATCAATAACAGCTACACGTAAACTTTTAAAAATAATTACAACTCTTCCCACTGGATTAATAGTAATTCCGGGGCTGGATAAAACCCTTGATCAAGAGTCGTGGGAAAATATAGACGAGACACACCCACAATATTCTCTTAAAGGTCTACTAGAATTCTTAGAAACTGATAGATCTGATATAAAAAATTGGCCATATCAAAAATACCATTCAAAAAAACTCTATCGCGAAAAATTTATAACTGAAGTGATGCGACCAAAAGAAACAACAAATAAGTGGTTAAAATTAAATGATAAAGAAAAAAAAGAGATCAGTAAAAATATAAGTATTATTGAGCCTGAAGACGACCAAGATGAAGCCCTAACTATTGCTTTAGCTATGCGTCATGTTGAGAGTGCAGGTGATAAGTCATGTACTTTAATTACGCGTGACGATGAACTAGCTAACAATGTGTCCTTAATTCTGGAAAGATGGAATATCAAAGCAGAGAACTCATTTGGCTATCCCCTAATAGATACACAGCAAGGGACTTATCTTCAGTTGGTTCTAGATGTAGCTTTTGGTAATTTTTCTATGGTTTCTCTCCTCTCACTCCTAAAACATGATTTATTTTGCTGTGGTTTAGAAAAAGAAAATACTATTAGTTTAGTTCAAGAAATAGAAATTAAGTATGCCAGAGGGAAGGCTTCTTATAAAACATTGGAAGACTTAGGAAATATAATTAAATTAGAGGAAAAGGAATCTAAGTCTTTAATTGATTGGTTTCAGTATTTTTTAGACTCTATATCAGAATTAGTATCGTTCAATCATAAAAATAAAGTATCGTTCTCAAAAATCATTAGAAGTCACATCATTTGCAGTGAAAGACTTGCAAATAGTCAAAATTCGATTGGTCTCGATAGAATTTGGCGAGAAAACACTGGGCAGGCATGCTCCATGTTTCTGTCAGAAATTATTCAAAATTCAGATAAAATGGGCGCAATTAAGCCTGAGTCTTATAAAAATATTTTTAGTCAACTTCTCAGAGAAGAAAAAATACAGAATTCAGACGACTATCATCCACGAATAAGAATTCTTTCACCTATTGAAGCAAGGCTTATTTATCACAACATTGCAATTATAGGAGGACTTCATGAGGGTGTGTGGCCTGAAGAACTAAAAAGTGGTCCATGGTTAAATCATGAAATGCGATCTAAAATTGGTCTTCCTAAGCTAGAAAATAAAATAGGCCTTTCTGCACTCGACCTTTGTCATTCGTTAGGATCAGACGAAGTAGTTATAATGTTAGCCAAGAAAAAAGGGAGAGATCTTCCAGACCCTTCAAGATGGGCTTACAGAATTAAACAAATTTATAAACCTGAGAAGAAAAATACCGAAGTAAAAACCATCAAATCTGAAAATTTAGAAAAGTGGTCTAAACTTTTTTATGCGCAAAATAAAAAAATACAAATCCTGCCACCCCAACCCATAGTTGACCATAAACATAAACCCAGATCTATAAGGCTAACAGATGTAGGTTTACTATTAAGAAATCCGTATGAATTTTATGTTAAAAATATTTTAAACCTTCGCCCCCTTGAAAAAGTTGGAATTGAGAGTGAAAACAGATTATATGGCACTATCGTTCATAAGATATTCGATTATTTTATGAAAAAGCATTTTTCTTTCAAAAAAACTGAAGATAAAAATACTTCAGAATTTTTAAAGTTAACTGAAAAAATTTTATCCGAAGAAAATTTATCTGACTCACAGAGACTCTTATGGAGTCCGCGAATACAAAGGATTGGGAAAAAATATATTAATTATAATTTGAAGAATAAAGAAAACATTAAACAGATTTTTACAGAAATAAAAGGTCAGCTAAAATTGAGACTACATTCTAATGATTTAGCAATTAATGGAAAAGCAGATAGAGTGGATGTATTAGGTAATGGCATACTGAAAATAGTTGATTACAAAACGGGTAGTATACCATCGAATAATAAAATAAAAGATGGTTATGAGCCTCAACTCCCTCTTTTAGCTATCATGGCGGGAAATAAAGGTTTTAAAGGAATTAGCCTTACTGAAAATAGTCACTCCTCAATAGAATTAGAATACTGGAAGATGGATGGTAAAAAGGATGGGTTTGATTGCATACCTAAGAAAATAGATAATTTAGAAGAATATTTCCAGAGTTTTAAATTCTTTATTAATGACTTTATTTTTGAAGATAAACCTTACTTCTATCAAATAGAAAAAAAGCTGAACGGTAAGTACGATACGAGTAAACATCTTTCACGAATAGATGAGTGGATTCATAACCTAAAAATGGAAACGGAGACATGATTGAAGACTGTAAATTAAAGTCAGAAAATTCAATATGGGTCAATGCATCCGCCGGAACCGGAAAAACAACTTGTTTAACCGAGAGAATAAAGGCACTTCTTCTCAACGGTACAGATCCAGAAAAAATATTATGTGTTACATTTTCTAACATAGCCGCAAAGGAAATCAATGACAGGTTACTAGGTGATCTGAGCAGATGGAATCAACTTGAAGATAAGCAGTTAGGGTCTGAACTAAAGAAGTATTTTGATAGAAAAGTAACCTTGGACGATCTTTCAGAAGCCCGCATGCTTCTCTTTAAAGTTCATGAAAAATCTGAGAAGATCTCCATACAAACTATTCACTCATTCTGCAATAACCTTTTAAAGCGTTTCCTTTTTGAAGCTAAAATTCCACTTTTTTATGAAATAATCAATGAAGTAGAACAAGATAGAATAAAGCTAGATGCTTTTAATTTAGCTATGCAAGATTTAGATAAAAAACAAAGAGAAGATCTTCAGGAAATTTTTGCAGATATGAAAATAGTATCATCGCTTAAAAAATCTAATTCTTCTAAAGTTTATGAGGTACTAAAGCGCTTAGGAAGTGTAGGAGTAAATACTAAAATTATAGCGGATGAGTACAATATCAAATACTCAGAAACACCAGAAATAATTAAAATAAACGAATGTAAGGATTCATCATTTAATAAAGAAGGGCTGTATCGATTAAGTAATGTCCTAGCAGAAGGAAATACAACTCAGAGAAGGTCTAGCGAAAAAATCGTCCACTGGCTAGATAGCTCTGAAAAAAAAAGATGCGAGATATTTGAACGTTATATAGAAGTTTTTTTAACAAAAACACTGGGATTTAGAGAGCATCTAAAAAAGAATTTAAATAAATCTAACTTTGATATTTTATCTTTTGAGTCAAAAAGGCTAATAGAAGTTATTCACAAAAAACGTAAAATTGAGTCATATAAATTTAACTCAAATATAATAACCGCTCTAGATATTTTTTCAAAATATTATCAAAAATTAAAATTCGATATTGGTTATGTTGACTTTGACGACCTTGTTGGAAAAGCTAAGGATTTGTTATCGTCAAAAGAAGAATCACATTGGGTAAGATATAAGCTTGACGGTGGATTTAATCATATTCTTATAGATGAAGCTCAAGATACCTCTCCGCCACAATGGGAAATCATTAAAGCACTTACAGATGAAATGCTAGAAAGAGAAAATACTAGCTTATTTGTTGTCGGAGATAGGAAACAGTCGATTTACAGCTTTCAGGGTGTTGAAATAGATTATTTTGATAAAATGAAAATATATTTTAAAAATAAACTTGAGTCATTAAATAAGAAATATAAAGAAGAAACTCTAGATATAAACTACAGATCTTCTCCCGCCATTTTGGAGTATGTAGACTACTTATCCAATTCACTTTCAGGTATAAATGAGAATGGTAGGTATAAAATAATACATAAATCAGCACATATTGGAAGATATGGAATTGTAAAAATTCATCGATGTAATGAGAAAGAAGCATCTAATAAGTTAAAAAATAATGATTGGGAATCATGGAAACATCAGAAAGAGCCATATATTAGAAAAAAAAGTCCCTTGAGCAATATGGCAAATAAAATAACTAAGGCTATAAAAGAGCTAATTGAGCAAGGTAGCTTAAGCAATGGACAGAAAATCAAAGCAAGTGATATAACGATACTTCTTAAAAAAAGATCAGAACTATGGGATGAAATAAAAAATCAAATTACTGCGAGTGGGATTAAAGTATCAGCTAATGATAAAATCCAACTAAATCATGATATAGTTATTAAAGACTTAATGTCTATAGGGCGATTCTATCTACTTCCTAATGACAATTTTAATCTCTCAATTTTACTCAAGGGTCCCTTTATTGAAAATATCGATGATAATAAACTTCTAAGCCTTATAAAATATGATACAAAAAAGTCTCTTTGGGATAATTTAAATAAATGCAAAGATAATAACCCAGAGATAAAAAAAGCATGCGATTTTCTGGAAAATATCCTCAAAATAAAAGCTGGAAGTAGCCCTTCATATTTTTATAAATCACTAATTCATAAACATGATGGAAAAAGTAAACTTTCGGCTAGATTAGATCCTAATCAGGTAGATGAAACAATTAAAGATTTCCTTATAGAGATAAAAGATTATGAAAAACTTAATACCGCATCTCTTGAAGGTTTTATATATCAATTCGAAAACAATGAAACACAAATAAATAGAACAGGAAATATACTCAATGATAATACCATTAATATGAGAACAATACATTCTGTAAAGGGGGACCAATTTCCAGTAGTCTTTCTTATTGTGGAAAGTGATGCAGCTAGAGTAGAGCAAGAGCAGTTTTACTTTCCCGAAAGTGTTAGAAAAAAAGTAAAATTTATTATTTCTCCATCGAATGCAAACAATTCATTTGATTATATGGATGAGTTAAAAGAAAAAGAGAAAATAAAGAGGAATGAAGAATACCATCGTTTACTTTATGTTGCATCTACTCGAGCAGAAGAAAGGCTATATATTTTTGATCATGGGAGTAAGTCTTTAAAAGACTTACCATTAATAGAAAATAATGAAATTATCTCTGGAAAGATTACTGCCTCGCAAACAATAGAAGCTGAAAAGAATCAAAATTTAGGGAATAAAGATTACCTTCCGGCTTATTTTAATGAGAATACTCGTTACAATTCAATAACTGAATCAATCTCACCCTCGAAAATTGGGACCGATTACAATGAGATAAAATCGCCCTTACAAGCAGAAGATAGAAATAGGAAGTTTTTCTCGGGAAGGCACATACACAAACTTTTACAAATCATACCTGATCTAGTAAACCAAGATCATAGAAATATATCTCGAAAATATTTATCACAGAAAAGTATCGGACTAAATGATAAAGAAATTAGAAAAATAACAGATGAAATTATGAGCATATATGATAGGAGTGAGTTTTCACATTTATTTTCTCACTCCTCCATGCCAGAAGTACCTTTCTCTTTCAAAGTAGGAGATAGATTAATTAATGGACAAATTGATAGGTTAGTAATAATGAATGATGAATTATTAATTGTTGATTATAAAACTGATATCATTATTCCAGAAGCAATTAATGATGTTGACTCTTCATATCTGATGCAAATGTCTATTTACTATTTTGCCATGAAAGAAATATATCCTTTAAAAAAATTGAGATGTTCTTTTTTATGGACTAAAAAACCATCTATTATGAATATACCAGATAAAATTTTATTCTCTCACTGGAAGACTTTTTTAGAAGAAAAAGTATATGCATAAAATGAAACAAGATAACTTTTTAAGAAATCAATGGTATATAGCTGCATCTTCAAAGGATATAAAGAAAGGCGGGATAAAGGGTTTAATCATACTTGGAGAACCAATCATATTAGGAAGGTGTAAAAATGGTAAACTTTTCTCTATTAGTGATAATTGTCCACACAGAGGAACTCTTTTATCCTTAGGTAAATTTGACGGAAAAAATATTGAGTGCCCATATCACGGATGGCGATTTAATACTTTAGGAGAATGCACATTAATCCCATCCCAGATGAGAAATCATCGTCATCAAGCAGATGATATTAAAACAAAATCATACCTTGTAAAGGAACATATGGGAGTCATCTGGGTTTATATTAAATATAATGATAAGGTGGAACCGTTCCCTCATATTGAAAATAATGACTTTTCTTTAAAACTTTATGTAAAAAAAACCTTTGATTGTAATGTTGACCTTGCTGTAACCGGATTAATGGATCCTGCACATGGATCATTTATTCATGCATCTACCTTCTGGAGAAATAAAAGAGATACTAGAGAAAAAGAAAAGAGACTCAAACCTATAAAGAATGGTTGGAAAATTGAAACACATAAGGTTTCGTCGAATTCTAAAGCCTATAGAATTTTTCTTGGTAGTGAACCAGAATCAAAAATAAGCTACTTTCTTCCAGGAATACGACATGAAATTACAACAACCAATAAATATTTTTACTCTGGATTAACTGCATGTACACCAGTTGATAATTCTAGAACAACTGTTCATCATTTTATGTACTGGAATGTACCAGGAGGTATTTTTCTAAAATACATTATAAAGAAACTTACTATTAATTTTCTCAATCAAGATGCTAAGGCTGTTTTATGGATGAAAGAAGGAAAAAAATACTCAAAGAGAGAATTTTTAATTGATGATGCTGACCTCCAAATAAAGTGGTATTATGAGCTTAAGAGAAACTGGCATAAATATTGTTATGACGATGATGTGTTTATAAATCCTGTCAGGGAGACGGTTGCACGATGGAAAAGTTAAAAATTATTATTATATTACAATAGCTTGTAAAATCTCTGCAACTATTCATCTTGACCTAACCACTTCTCATTCTTAAACTAATAAAAAATAAATTGAATACTATTTCACATTCAGAGGAATTTTCTAAATGAAAAATGTTACAGATGAGTCTTTTGAAAAAGACGTCCTTTCGGCTGACTTGCCAGTACTTGTTGATTTCTGGGCAGAGTGGTGTGGCCCATGTAAAAGCATAGCCCCAACTCTTGAAGAACTTGATAAAGAGCTGGATGGAAAAGTCAACGTAGCTAAAGTTAATATCGATGATAACCCTGATACACCAATCAAATATGGGGTTAGAGGGATACCAACTCTTATTCTCTTTAAGGAAGGAGAAATATCTGGAACTAAAGTAGGGTCCGGTGTAACAAAAAGTCAAATAATTTCATGGATAGAAAATTGTCTATCTGATAAGAAAGATGACTAAATATTCTAAAAATGGTTCTCCAATACCTCTCCAGCTAAATAAAGAGAACCACAAATTACTATTCTCCCTTTATTATTTTCCATCAGAGGAAGTAAAGACTCAGCGGCTTCGTAAACACTCTCTTTAGCTGCAGAGTCTTCAAACCCCTTTTCGAAAGCCAATTCTGCTAGTTCTTTAGGTTTAAAACTATGTGAACCATCTTTAAGACCAACTGTCCTAATAATATTTGAGTGTTTTGAGAGTGATGATAAGAAACCGGAGGCATCCTTAGAAATACCAATTCCAAAAATTAAAATATACACATAGGGATAATCATTCATCCATCTACTTAGAGCTTTTGCAGCATCTAAATTATGACCTCCATCTACCCAAAGCTCCCAGTTATCATTTAGAAGATCACAAATTGGACCACCGCTAATCTTTTGACATCTGCCAGGCCATTCGACTGACAAAAGAGCTCTTCTAAGAGTTTCCTGATCTTTACACAAATTAAGATATGAAACAGCAGCTACACTCAAACCCATATTGTTAATCTGATGTGACCCAGAAAGAGATGGCTCAGGAAGAGTAAAGCTTCTATTTTGATCATTATAAACATATCCCTTACTACCCTTTACTAACGTCCAATCTCTATCTGGATAAAATAATGATAGGTCTAGTTTTTTGGAAACCGACTCAATAACCATTAGCGCCTCTATATCCTGATTCGCTGTTACGCATGTAACATTCTTTTTTAATATTCCAGCCTTCTCATAAGCAATCTGAGTTATCTTCTCCCCAAGAAATTTCTGATGGTCTATACCTATTTGCGTAATAATAGTCATCAAAGGTTTATCAATGACATTTGTTGCATCTAATCTTCCACCTAACCCTGTCTCTAGAAGAACAAAGTCAGCAGTATTTTGACTAAATGCTACAAATGCAAGAACAGTAATAAATTCAAAAAACGTTACCTTTTTAAAGCTATTTGTTTGAAATATAAGGTCAATTAAATGGGAAAAATAATCAGGTTCTATTATTTTTCCAGAGACTCTAATTCTTTCACAATAAGAAACTAAGTGTGGAGAAGTGTAAACGTGAACAGTGTAACCTGATTCTTCTAAAATTGCTCTTATCATTGCTATGACAGAGCCCTTTCCATTTGTCCCGGCTACATGAATTACAGGGGGAATTTTTTTATGAGGACTATCTAGTTCTTTTAAGAGCTCTTCAACCCTAGATAAACCTAAGTCTATTTTGTCGGATTTTAGTCCTCTTATCTTATTTAGTTTTTTTAATAGAAAGTCAGGATCCTTATCCATATTTAATTTTTATTATCATTTCCATCTACTTCAAACAAACTTGTATCGGGTATTGATGGGTCAATGATATTTGAATTAGAGTTATGTTCTGAACTTTTAATTGATTCAAAAAGCTTGCTCTTCCTATTCTTATTTAATGGAAGAATAGGCGCTGCTGGGTCAGGCCGCATTATTAAACTCAATAACTGAACAACCTTATTCTTTAAATCACTACGATGAACTACAATATCAACCATACCATGTTCTAAAAGATATTCTGACCTTTGAAAGCCTTCTGGTAGTGTTTCTCGAATTGTTTGCTCAATAACTCTTGCTCCAGCAAAGCCTACTACAGCTCCTGGCTCTGCAATATGAATATCCCCTAGCATAGCAAAAGAAGCAGTAACTCCTCCTGTTGTAGGGTCTGTTAGTATTACTATATATGGATAACCTTTCTCTCGTAATTTATTTATAGCAACAGTTGTCCTTGGCATTTGCATTAAAGAAAGTACGCCCTCCTGCATCCTAGCACCTCCCGAGGAAGGAATAACGATAAGAGGAGACTCTTGAACTATTGCTAGCTCTGCAGCAGATACTATTGCTTCACCGACGGCAGCTCCCATTGATCCGCCTAAAAAACTAAAATCAATTACAGCAACCACGACATTTATTTTTCCCATATTTCCATGAGCAACAATCGCTGCATCATGCATACCAGTTTTTTCTTGTGCAAGTTTTAATCTATCTGAATACTTTTTTAGATCTTTAAATTTGATTGGATCAACTGGTACATTTGGAAGTTGTATCTCGGTCCATTCTTTATTGTCAAATAAAAGCTCCAATCTTTGATTTGCAGTTAACCTAATATGATGTTGACAGCTTGGGCATACATGAAGAGCCTTCTCTAACTCTCTATGAAATATCATCTCTTTACAGTTAGGACATTGCAACCAAAGATTATCGGGTGCCTCTCTTGGTTGGAGTAATTTTTTAATCCTTGGTCTAACAAAATTAGTAAGCCAGTTCATCTAACACCTCCTAAAAAACCTAAATATCAAAAACTAGACCCTGTAACTCCTTTAGATAGAGTATTAACAAAATCAAAAACTTTTGAAGGTAAAGAATTAAAACTTTTTTCACTGCCGTTTATATTCTCTGTAATTATATCCACTATAGCTGATCCTACAACAACAGCATCTGAACACTTTGCAAAGTCATAGGCCTGTTTTTCACTCTTGATTCCAAAACCAACTGCAATTGGCAAACTAGTTTTTGACCTAACTAAATTAACTCTTTCCTCGACCTGAGACATATCTGGTGAAGAGGTACCTGTTATACCTTTTATTGACACATAATATAGAAAACCTGATGCTTTCTCAAGAATCACTGAAAATCTCTGCTCATTTGTCGTAGGCGCAATAAGAAATATTAAATGCAAATTCTTGGCATTTGCTTCTTGATACAATTCATCTGCTTCCTCAGGAGGAAGATCTACAACAATTAAGGCATCTACTCCGACACTAACAGCTGAATCAACAAATTTCTTAATACCAAAGCTAAAAATTGGATTATAATAGCCCATCAAAATTACTGGGGTAACATCATCCGTCTTTCTTAATTTTGAAAGTGAATAAAACAGTTGTTTTAATTGAAATTTATTTTCAAGAACTCTTCTAGAGGATAACTGAATTGATGGACCGTCTGCCATTGGGTCAGAAAATGGGATTCCTATTTCTATAAAATCTGCCCCCGCATTGGGTAATCCGTTAAGAATTTTCTCAAAAACATCGATATTTGGATCCAATGCTGTAATAAATGTGATAAGACCCTTTCTCTTTTCTTTTTTTAAAAGTGAAAATCTATTATTTATTCTATCATATTCATCTTTATTCCTCATAAACTTACCTAAATCTCGTAGTCCAAAGCATTAGCTACAGTAAAAATATCTTTATCACCTCTTCCACACATATTCATAACAATTATATTATCTTTAGAAAGAGAGGGGGCAAACTTACCTATATAAGATAGGGCATGAGATGGCTCTAAAGCTGGGATTATACCCTCTAAACTTGAACATAATTGAAAAGATTCAAGAGCCTCATCGTCACGTGCCGAAACATACTTTACTCTTTTGATATCATGAAGCCATGCATGTTCAGGTCCAATTCCTGGATAATCAAGACCAGCAGAAATTGAATGTGCGTCCCTAATTTGCCCTTCATTATCTTGGAGTAAATAAGTACAATTACCATGCAAAATCCCTGGTATACCTCCCGAAATAGATGCTGCATGCTCAAATGTATCTAAGCCTTTCCCTGCTGCTTCAACTCCTATTAAATTAACTTCTTGATCATTTAAAAAAGGGTGAAAAAGTCCTATAGCATTGGATCCACCGCCAACACACGCAACAAGATAATCCGGCAAACGATTCTCTACTCTAAGTATTTGTTTTTTTAATTCTTTGCCTATAACTGACTGAAAATCTCTAACCATGGTTGGGTATGGATGAGGGCCTGCAGCTGTACCGATAAGGTAATAAGTATCATCTACATTGGCTACCCAGTCCCTTAAGGCTTCATTCATGGCTTCCTTAAGAGTTGCAGAACCCGTTTCTACTGCATGTACTTTAGCGCCAAGAAGCTTCATCCTAAAAACATTAGGTTGTTGCCTAGAAATATCTTTAGCTCCCATATAAATTTCACAATCTAGACCAAATCTGGCACAAACTGTAGCTGTTGCAACTCCATGTTGCCCTGCTCCTGTCTCAGCAATTATTCTTTTTTTACCCATCCTCCTTGCAAGTAGTATCTGACCCAGACAATTATTTATTTTATGCGAACCAGTGTGGTTAAGCTCATCTCTTTTAAAATAAATTTTAGCTCCTCCAAAGAAATCAGTTAATCTCTCAGCAAAATATAGAGGACTTGGTCTACCTGCATAATTAGATAAAAAGTCTTCTAGTTCTTTCAAAAAGGAATGATCTTTTTTGGCACTCGAATATGCCCTTTCAACCTCTAATATCAATGGCATTAATGTTTCTGCAACATACCTGCCTCCAAACTGCCCAAAATGACTGGTTCTTTCAACATCTTCATGAGAAAATTGAGTATTTTTCAACATTTGGAAATTTCCTAAAATTTTTAATGCGCATTAACTAACATACAATAATAAACAAAAAAACCATTCTTCTTATTTCAAAGATTAGAGTCAGGGTAAAGTCTTTGCTAAAGTTATAAATGTTTTAATTAATCTAGGGTCCTTAATACCAAGACTTTTCTCAACACCTGATGAAACATCTACTTGCTTACATCCCGATTGCTTAACAGCATCACTTAAGTTTTCTGAATTTAACCCCCCTGCTAAAAGCCATGGTTTTTTGAAGGTATATTGTGTCATTAATTTCCAGTTAAAGGTAACCGAATTTCCACCGGGTCTAGATGAATCTTTTGGAGGTTTTGAATCGAATAAAAATTTATCAACAAAATCACAATATGGCTCTATGTGTTTAAAGTCTTGGGGATTAGATATTGCAAATGATTTAATAATTGGCAGAAGAAAGTTTTTTCTAATTGACGATACCCTATGGGGTGTTTCAGCACCATGAAGCTGAATATAATCTAGCTGAGAAATAGATAACACTTCGTCTATCAGTTGGTCATTTGGATTAACAAATAATCCAACTTTTGCAACTTTTTTAGGTATTTCGCTTGCTAAAGTTGAGTAAAGTGAAGCACTAATATTTCTCGGAGACTTAGAAAAAAAGACAAAGCCCAAATAATCAACCCCGCAGTCAACTGAGACCTTTAATGCTTTTAAATCTGTAACACCACAAATTTTAACTAACAAAGACATACTAGCTTCACTTTATTACCGGATCTCGTTAAGAATTTCTTTTGATGCTTTTTCTGGATCTTCTGATTGAGTAATTGGTCGACCTATAACTATAAAATCTGCACCATTTTCAAGAGCAACTTTTGGTGTAAGGACTCTTTTTTGATCATTACTTGATGACTGTGATGGCCTCACTCCAGGTGTTAATATTATGAAATTATCACCACACTCTGACCTAATACGCTCTACTTCATACGGAGAACATACAACTCCATCTAAACCAGCCTTCTTAGCCAAACACGCAAGATTTAGAACATAGTCTTGACTCTTTATATCTACCCCAAAACCTTTTAAATCCTTATCATCTAAACTGGTTAAGAGTGTTACACCCAAAACAAAGGGTCTTTCCATATTTTTCTTATTAGCAAAATTACTTACGGTCTCAACTGAAGCTTCCATCATTGAAATTCCTCCACTAGCATGAACATTAAGCATAAGTGGACGCAAGGGTAAAACGGCTTCTATTGCTTTTGAGACTGTATTTGGAATATCATGAAATTTTAGATCAAGAAATATGGGTAATTTGAGTAAATTCGATAATTTAGCAACTCCTTGAGGTCCATTTGAGGAAAAAAACTCAAGCCCAACTTTTATGCCTCCAACACTAAATTTTATATTGTTGCCCAAAGATATAGCTTTTTGCAAACTTGGCGTATCAATGGCACAAAATATTGGATTTTCTAGCTGTGGTTTTTTTATTTTCAAGAATTTTCCTCACATAGACTCATAATATAATTTATCTTTGTAAGAAACTGAGAAATAAGTATCTAATTATAATAAACAAAGGCTTAGATTTAACTCTTAATTTCTGGAAAAATCTCGTTATCATTTCCACCAGAGGTTGCATTTAAAAGCTGACGTAATCTTTTACCTGTTTTGAAAAATGGTATCTTTTTTTCTTCAACTTGTACTGACTCCCCTGTCCTTGGATTCCTCCCGATTCTTGAACGTCTATGTTTAATAGAAAAAGCACCAAATCCCCTTAATTCTATTCTGTCACCCCTAGATAGCGCTTGAGAGATCTCAACAAATATAGCATTCACTACTTCCTCTATATCTCTATTGAAAAGATGAGGATTTTTCTGTGAAATTTTCAAAATAAGTTCTGATCTAGTCATATATAACTCCAAAACTCTATTAATTTATAATTATCTTAAATATTATTATTCATCATGTATATCTCTAAAATAAATTATATAACTAATTTAAGGATCTATTTTGTTTTTTTATCATCTTTTAACTTTAAAGCTTCACCTAAAATGTCGCCAAGCGAAGCACCTGAGTCTGCTGATCCAAACTCAGCCATTGCTTGCTTTTCTTCTGCAACCTCGAGGGCTTTAATTGATAAATTGAGCTTTCGGTTTTTTGAGTCAATTGAGACAATTCTCGCATCAACTTTTTCGCCCAAAGCAAACCTATCCATACGCTGATCTGTTCGTTCTTTTGCTAAGTCACTCTTCTTAATAAAACCAAAAGCTTTTTCTCCAACAAGAACCTCCAAGCCATTTTCAGCTACCTCTTTGATAACACAAGTGACAACTTGATTCTTTTTCAGACTGCTAGAAACTTCTGCGAACGGATCCTCAGCCAACTGTTTTATTCCTAGGCTGACCCTTTCTTTATCAGAATCAACATCAAGGATTTTTGCCTTTACGATATCGCCTTTTTTATACTTCTCTACCTCTTCCTCTCCATCATTTTCCCAACTAAGATCAGAGAGGTGAACCATTCCATCTATATCACCATCCAAACCTACAAACAGTCCAAATTCGGTAATATTCCTAATTTCACCTTCAACAACAGAGTTTATTTCAAATTTTTCCTTAAATGCATCCCATGGGTTTTCAATACATTGTTTAAGACCTAGGGAAATTCTTCTTTTCTCCCTATCAACATCCAAAACCATTACCTCTACTTCTTGACTTGTAGAAACTATTTTTCCTGGATGAACATTCTTTTTTGTCCAGCTCATTTCTGAAACATGAACCAGACCTTCAATGCCTTCCTCTAATTCAACAAATGCGCCATAATCTGTTATATTAGTAACTCTACCTGTTAACTTTGTTTCTGGAGGATATTTATTTATAACCGTTTCCCAAGGGTCAGCCTCTAGCTGTTTCATTCCTAAGGAGATCCTTTGCGTTTCTGTATTAAATTTAATAACTTGCACTTTTACTGGCTGACCAACAGAAAGTGCTTCAGATGGATGGTTTATCCTTCTCCAAGAAATATCTGTAACATGAAGAAGCCCATCTACGCCGCCAAGGTCAACAAAAGCTCCATAATCAGTTATATTTTTTACAACCCCCTCTAAAACCTGCCCCTCTGCTAAATCATCCATTAATTTAGCTCTTTCCTCGGCTCTAGTAACCTCTAATACTGCTCTTCTTGAAACGACAATATTTCCTCTTGCCCTATCCATCTTTAGTATTTTTAATTCATGCTCCTCACCAACAAGAAAACTTCCATCCCTAACTGGTCGAATATCAACCTGACTCCCAGGTAAAAAAGCAACAGCTCCATTTAAGTCTACAGTAAAACCACCCTTTACCTTTCCAAAAATAATTCCTTTGACTTTAACTTCATCAGCAAACTGTTTTTCTAGATTATCCCAAGCTTCTTCTCTTCTTGCTTTATCTCTTGATAAAAGAATAACTCCGTCTTTATCTTCGTATTTCTCAATAAATACGTCAACTTCCTGACCCAGCATGGGAGAATCTTCGTTACCTCTACCAAACTCCCTTAATGGGACTCTTCCTTCAGACTTAAGCCCCACATCAACTAGGGCAAAATCTCCATCCATTTTAACTACCGTTCCTCTAAAAACGGACCCCTCAATTGCTTGATTAGATGTAAAACTCTCTTCTAATAAAGAAGCAAAATCTTCTTGTTTGGTCGAAATTGAAGCATCAGACATATATTAAAAACCTTTCTTAATTTTTATAAATGCCAACTGGTTGTATCCAGTGGTCTTGCAAGACAAAAAACCGTATTTTTCTTGCCAATAATTTATTAAATTTTCCAATAAGTTAAATGAAAGTAGTATTACCTATATATAAATTAATTGTTACGTAGTGCCATGCCTAATATAATTTAATGCGACTTTCAAAGCCTGATTTGCATTTAAAACACTAGTATCAAGTACCCAGGAATCAACTGCAGGTTTTAAAGGAGAAACTGACCTTTCAAAATCCCTTTTATCTCTATTTAACATATCCGTGTAAATTTGGGACTCTATAGCCTTTTCTCCCCTAGCCTTCAACTCTTTTAGCCTTCTATTCACCCTGACCTCAAAATTAGCAGTTACATATATCTTTTTATCAGCGCCTGGGCATACGACTGTTCCTATATCTCTTCCGTCCAAAATTGCACCCAAATAGCCTTTTCCGGGGTTTTTAGAGAAAAAACGCTGATAGTCCAATAACTCTTTTCTTACAATTGGAATGCTGGCAAGTTTTGAAGCAGCTAAACCGGTTTCTTCAAGATAAAGCTTTTGCCCTGGGTCATTTACCAAATCAATACTCTTAATTGCCTCCAAACAGTCCGATTCGTTGCCAACATCCCCTCCATTTGAAATGACTATAAGAGCCACCCTTCTGTAAAGCTTACCTGTGTCCAGATAAGCAAAAGATAACTGAGAAGCAAGACTTCTTGCTAACGTTCCTTTCCCTGATGCTGCGGGGCCATCAATCGCTACAATCACTTTTAGTACTTCTTGGAAATGAAGCTATCAACTTCTGAAAGTTCTTTAGTAACAAAATTAGCTCCCGCTTTTTTTGAATCAAAGAAAAAAGTTGGATAGCTAGTTTTAATTGAGTCTATATTATCCACGCCAATTGGTGAGACTGAATTAAAACCAAGAACCAAAAAAGCCATTGCAATCCTATGATCAAAATGAGTTGCTACCACCCCACCACCTTTTACCTTTCCTGATGAACCAAAAACAATCAAGTCGTCTCCCTCAATTTCTGATTTGACACCACATACATTTAAGCCCTCGCAAATAGATTGCAAGCGATTGCTCTCTTTATATCTTAACTCAGACAGTCCTCGCATTATTGTCTTACCAGCAGCAGATGCAGCAGCTATAGATAAGGCTGGGTATTCATCAATCATTGATGAGGCATCTTCTGCTGATATTTCAATAGCAGTTAATTTACTATAACGCGCAATAATTTTTCCTACAGGCTCAGCATGATTTTTTTTGGACTCTTCAATGGTTATATCAGCGCCCATTCTCTTAAGAGTTTTAAAAACATTGATCCTCTTTGGGTTGAGCCCAACATTTTCAAGTGTTATTTCTGAACCTCCAGTAATCAAAGCTGCAACAATTAAAAATGCTGCGGAGGATGGATCTCCCGGAACAGTAATATTCTTACCTTTTAATTCCTGAAAACCTCTAACAGATATTGAATAAGACCCAGAAATCTTTTTGTATGGCTCAGAAACTACCTCTGCACCAAAATAACTTAATAGGCTTTCTGTATGGTCTCTAGTTTCAATTGGTTCTATTACTCTTGTCTGGCCCCTTGTATGAAGTCCTGCAAGTAGAATCGCAGACTTAACCTGAGCGGAAGGAACCGGAAGAGTGTATGTTATAGGAGTGAGATTAGAAGAACCTTTAACCAATACTGGTAGAAAACCGCCAGATCTTGATTCAAACCTAGACCCCATTTTGTATAAAGGCTCCATCACCCTGCTCATTGGGCGTCTTTTTAACGACTCATCTCCAGTTATTATAGTTTTAAAGTCATAACCTGAAATTAATCCAAGTAATAACCTACAACTAGTCCCAGCATTACCTACATCTATTATTTCAGAAGGCTCTAAAAGTCCTCCTACACCCCTTCCATGGATAGTCCAATAATTTTCACTTTTAGTTTTTTTATGATGAATGGATACCCCTAAAGCCTTCATAGCTTCCATTGTTCTCAATGTATCTTCGGATTCAAGCATGCCTTTGATTCGCGTAGAACCAACTGATATTGAACCCAACATGAGGGCTCTATGGGATAAGGACTTATCCCCGGGTACTACTATTCTTCCACCTAAATTTGATATTGGAGTTGAAAAAAGTATTTTTGATTTATCTTTAGTCATTAAAAAAACTCAAAATTTATACCTTTTTTACAAATATTTTTGCGTGCAAAACTATACTTTTTATATTTTAATATCAAATAATAACAATTAAGATCGTAAATTGCATTTTATCTTTTGACATCTGCTAAACATTTTGGCAAATGCTAAGTATATTTTAATTTACAAAATGATTATATGATATTTTTTATGTAAATATAAAGGAGCTAAGAATTGAGTAGAGGAGACCTTGGTCATAAAATTACCTGTGAAGAATGCGGAACAAGGTTTTATGACCTAAATAAAACACCTGCTATTTGTCCAAAATGTGGAGCTACAAATGAGCGACCTCAAACTTTATCGCAAAAAAAGATAGACTCATCAAGTGAGGCTAGATCGGGTTCTAAAAATAATGATAATTTAGATAATAAGGATAAAGAAATATCTGAGATTACAGATACTGACTTGGACGTTGACGTAGATATTAAAAATGACGAAGATGCTGATATATTGGGAGAACCTGATGAAACAAATAGCGATGAAGAGACCCTTGAAGGAGTAATAACAAACATAAAAAACAGTGACGATTCCTGATGGTAATTTGAGTGTATTTTAACTATTCTTGATATAGTGAACATTCAAGCAAAAAGCTGATATAAATAAGCCAAAGATTACAATATTATCCTAGGGGCCGTAGCTCAGTTGGGAGAGCGCTACAATGGCATTGTAGAGGTCGTCGGTTCGATTCCGTCCGGCTCCACCAAAACTCCTTTTAGATATTAGTTAAGATACATCTGATATCCATCTAAACAGAATATCTGTAAGTTGATCTGGTACACATATGATGCAGTACCGAGAAATTTCTCATAACCACAATATATAAATTAAGGCAGCCTGAAGTGTAACTCACTTGCAATGCCGGCAGGTACCCTGCTATGCGACAGCATGACTGCTCCAATACGAATTGTAAAAAATTGGGAACTGGCAGATATCGATCAGGTAATCGACGTTCGCTCCCCTAGGGAGTTTAAATCTGACCATATACCCGGCGCATTAAATCTTTATGTGCTGT
>MDTB01159278.1_pt1 | contig 58824 bp, 58 predicted proteins | sample 811161 | NCBI WGS metagenome assembly MDTB01 (sample SAMN05326650, study PRJNA326480) | marine metagenome | isolation source: seawater | place: Mediterranean Sea | collected 2009 | reverse complement strand
CCTACTCTCCCGTGTCTTAAGACAAAGTACCATTGGCGCTGAAAGGCTTGACTTCCGAGTTCGGAATGGGATCGGGTATGACACTTTCGCAATAATCACCAGGCAGGAGTTTTATAGCCTCAACATATAAAATGTCAAATATTAAAAATTCTAATAAAAGCTTAAAGATCAAACGAATTTAACTGATAGATATATTAAAAATTAAATTAGTCTTATTAATATTATTTATATTTTTGAAATATATATATCATTCTTATTGTTAGTGAATAAAAAATACAAATTCAATAAAAATATCGTAACTAGAAAAAATAAAATTAATCTAAGTGGGTTTATTTTTGTTAATTTGTCATAGTTTATTTTTATTTCTCTATCATTAATAAATAGGTAATTTTTTTCACTCATTACATCTATATTCACTAATAATTTTGAGTTATTTGATATTGTGAAGCAATTTTCTTTTGGAAGAGCTCTATTTGAAGAATACAATTTTCTATAATTTGAAGAAAGTTCAAAATAATTCTCTTCTTTTGTGAATATCTTCATCGCTTTAGCAGATTTTATACAATATTTCTTGTCACCAGATAATTCAAATTCTAAATTAGTACCATAATTTAAATATCGACTTTGAGCTAAATTACTTATTAGTTTTTGATTCCAAGATTTTTCTTTTGGTTTTTTAATTTTTATTTTTTTTAAAGATTGAATAATTTTGGAGTTATATAGATTTTCTGGCAATTTATCTAAAATTTCAATTCTCTCGAATTTTTCATAATATGAAAATTGATTAAATTTAGCGAATAATATTGAATTTATAATTAAATATAAAATAAAAAAGTATTTAAACATTTCTTTTTCCTTTAATAAAATATGCAATATTTATTAATATAAGAAATATCGAGATATTTGATAATATTAAATAAATTTTATCAAAAGTTGCGTGATCAATTGGGAAAAAAACAACATTATTCAAAAACAAATTATTATTTAAAGCAAAAGCATTAATATTAAAAAAATTACCTTCTTCAATATAATAATAAAAATAACTTAAAAAATAATTAAGAGAAAAAATAAAGGAGGAAATAATACCAATTTTAAAATTAAAAATCAAAATAGGTATCAGCCAAGCAAAGTACTGACTTGACAATCCCCCTTTTAATAAAATTACAATTGGTAATATTAAAATAAATTGATGAATCGTTTCTTTAAAATACTTTTTTAATAAGAAAATTGATAAAATAATCAAAACTGTTGAAAAAGGATTTGTTAATTCAGTAAATAACCATGTTATATGTGTAGAAATTTTTGATGATAAAATCATGTAACTAAAAATTATAAATAAATTTTTTAAAATAATGTAAAAGTTGAATGTTAGAATATAAGGTATTACACAAGTAAAAATAAAAACTGATAAAAACTTAAAATTATTTTTTAAATTTTTTGTCAAAAAGAAAAAAATAGATACTACTACCATTGGTTTTATTAAACACGCCAAAGCAAATAAAAAAGAGCATTTGGCGATTTCTTTTTTTCCAAATTCTGATATTGCTAAAATTACAAAGCTTATCGCCCATAAATCAATTTGACCATGTAAACCAGAATAAAGAATTAAAAATGGGTTGAATGCAAAGAAATATATTAAATATTTTAAATTAAATATATTAAGTTTATAAATAGAATAAATTAATATAATTTCACTTAAAATTGAAAATACTCTTAGTGCCTTGAAATAGTCTATGTTAATTAATTTCAAAAAATCCGGTAGGTATAGGAATATATGAGAAAAAATGGGATAGGGCATTCCAAGTGGGTCTTGTTGATTATTTAGATTTTCAATGAAGCCAGCAATATTATCAAGATCCGAATGACCTAAAAATAAAATAATAATCAAAAGCCTTATTAATAGGGCAAAAATAATTACTGATAAAAATTTTTTATCTCTTAAAATATTTAACATTCTTTAAGTATACTAATATTTAAATAAATCTAAACTTCTATTGGATAATGAATTATCAAAAACTTAGGTATTTTTATAAATTAAATTATTAGCTTGCAGATAATTGAATTTACTAGATTGTCTTAATTTAAAGATATTATTCCTATCGAAGCGCTATTTTCTAAAAATAAATATAATTTATTGTTTTTAAATTTCAAATCTCTTATTCGTTCATTTACTTTAACTTTTTTTAAATTAATCATTTTTTTTTCATTATTTAATTCAAAAAAATAAAGAGAATAAGCTCTCAAAGAACCTACCAAATAACTGTTTCTTCCAATTTTAGTAACTTCAGAAATTCCTATTGATGGTACAAAAGATTTTAAAGGTTCCATGAAGCTATATTCACTATGTGATTTATATAGAGGATACTTTTTATATTTTTCTTCATTATTTAAGTGATCATAATGTTCACCTGCAGATACAATCGGCCAACCATAGTTTAAAATTTTATTTTCATTTATCATATCAATTTCAATTAAATTGATTTCATCACCACCCTTTGGGCCATGTTCTGATTCTATTATAAAATTGTTTTCTTTATCGTAATATAAACCTTGTGGATTTCTATGACCCATTGAAATAATTTCATAATCAGAAGTATTGATATTAATCTTAATTATTTTTCCGTTAATACTATCTTTTTTTTGAGCAAGAAATCTATTTCTATACTCACCAACCGATAGCAAAATATGATTGTTGTCAAATTCAAACATTCTACCACCTGATTGATGGGCATTAAATTCATTATCAATATTATTTTTTGAGTGGATACACTCTTTAGACGAAAATAATTTTTTAAAATTAATATAAGCATAATTCATATTTCCATAAATAACACTTGTATTCCAACAATTTTCTTTAATTTCCTCTGTATAAGAAATATAAATTTTATTTTCATGAATAAACAAATCTTTTAAAGAAAACCACTTATTTTTAGAAAATTGTTTTAAGCCTATAAAATCGTTTATATTATTTTTAATTACTTTAAAATAAAGCTCATTCTCAAAATTTTTATTGTACCCAAGAATACCACGTGAAGATAAAACTAAAAAATTATCTTTATGAAAGTCAATATAGCCACTCCCGGGATATTCAAAATATATTCCAGTATAAAAACCGTCAACTAGTCTGTATTTATTCATAATTGTATTATCAGATAATTTAATATCTAGCGTTTTCTCTATACGAATATCATCTAAACTTTCTTTAAAATCTAACTCAAGTTTGACAAGAGGTAATTCATATATACGCTTTAAACGTTCTTGTATAAGCTTTAAACTTTCTTGTTGTTGAACTTGTTGTTGCAAGATCGTACTTTGGTATTGTTGTATTTCTTTTTGTTGTTGAGATATTAATTTATACGGAAAAATATATTTTTTTATAATACTTATTTGTTCTTTATTTAAAAATGATTTTATAAAAGAAAAATTACCTTTGCCAATATAATAATTTGATAAAAAATAGACTATAGGAAGTGCTATAATTATAATTGAAATAATTTTTTTGTTTATCATAAATTAGTTATAAAAATGGAAGACATTACATATTTCATTTAAAAAAATACATAACAAAAATATCATAATCAAAATAATACCTATACATAACGAGATATTGTTGAAGTTTCATATTAATAAATTTGAGTCTATTATTCATGAATTGCCAATGATATATAATTTTCTTTAAATGAGATTAAAAATTGAGAAATTATAAAAATTTTTATTGAGCTACTTTTCATAAATTAGTAAAGAAATAGCGTAAATAAACTATGTTTTTTTTTAATATTATATTTAACTTTTTAATATTTATCTATATTTACGAATTTTTAGAGTAATAAATACTATGAAAAAAATATTTTTTTTTACAAAAATGATTATAAAATAAAGTATCTCCCTTAATGAAAAATACAAATTAATTAGATGAAAATAGCAATCGTAGTACCTTTCTTTAACGAAAAAGATAATTTAATTTTTTTTATTAATGAATGGGAGAAATTTCTTGAGACCAAAAAAAAATTAAGAAACATTTTATATTTTTATTTTATTAATGATGGATCAACAGACCATTCAGTTAAAAAAATTCAAGAAAGTGTTAAAAAATTAAAATTTCAAATTATAAATAAAAAAAACTCTGGTCATGGAGATAGTTGTAAATTTGGATATAATTTAATTGTCAACAAATATAAAAATTTTGATTATTTACTTCAAATAGATAGTGATAACCAATGCGACCCTAAGTATATAACCAAATTTTGTAATTTAGCTAAAAATAAAAAATTTGATTTTATATTTGGATTTAGGAGATCAAGAGCTGATGGCTATTTAAGAATTTTAATATCTAGAATGTTATCAATAACATTTTTTATTAAAAAGTTTTTATATATTAAAGATCTTAATACCCCATATAGATTAATGAAAACAAGTAAGTTAAAAAAGATTTTATTAAATATTAATAAAAATAAAAAATATAATAATATTAAGCTGTTTAATTGTGTTTTATCATATGAAATTGCAACAAAATATAACATTAATTGGACTAATATTAATTTTAGAGATAGAAAATTTGGTGTTTCAAAATTCAAACTTATAGAAATGCTAAAAATGTATTTGAATTTACTTATAAAAATATGATTAAAAAAGTTATTATAATTACTGGTGGTTTAGGCTTCATAGGAAGCAACTTTGTTAACTATTTAGATAAAAAATTAAAAAATTATAAGTTGGTTATTATAGATAAAAAAAAAAAATATAATAAATCTTTTTTCAAACTTAAAAATAATAAAATCGAGATAATTTTTGCTAATACTATTAATATAAAAAAAAGCTTTCAGGTTATAAGAATATTAAAGTATTGTTTCACTTTGGTGAGTTCTCTCGTATTGTAAAAAGTTTTGAGCACGAAAAGGAATGTTTTTCAAGTAATTCAACAGGAACGTATAAGGTGTTGAATTTTTGTAAAGATAAAAATATAAAAATTATCTACTCAGCTTCATCTAGTAAATTTGGGAATAATGGAAAAAATGAGCATCTATCTCCATATAGTTGGACAAAAAGTAAAAATATTGAGCTTATAAAAAATTTCAATAGTTGGTATGGATTAAAATATGAAATAATTTATTTTTATAATGTATATGGTCCAGGTCAAAGTAGATTTGGTAAATTAGCAGCTGTTATAGGAATATTCGAAGGTCAATATTTGAAAAATAAGCCATTAACAGTGGTTTCACCCGGAAATCAACGCAGAGATTTTACTCATATAGATGATATAGTCCGTGGCACTTATCTTGCTTGGAAAAAAAATCTTAACAGAGAATACTTTCTAGGCACTGGTAATATCCACTCTGTTCTTTATATTGCTAAATTATTTAAACATAAGATTAACTTCATTCCTCAACGTGTAGGTGAAAGATTTTCATCAAATAAGATTAGCAGTAACTCATATAAGGTTTTAAATTATAAGCCTAAAATTAAAATTGAAAGTTATATAAAAAATTTTGTCAAAAAAAATCAAAAATAAAAGAGTGCTTATTGTTGGTGCTGGTCCAGTAGGTTGCACAGTAGCTGAAATGCTTTCAAAAAAATCATATAAAATAGATTTAATTGACTCAAGAAATCATATTGCAGGAAATTGTTATGATTATAAAGATGATTACGGTGTTTTAGTTCATAAATATGGTCCACATTACTTTAGAACTGATAACAAAAATATTTTTAAATATTTGAGTAACTTTACAAAATGGATACCCGGTAAATACATTGTTAATTCGTATGTTGATGGAGACTATTACGATTTTCCTATTAATCTTAATACTATAAATAAATTTTTCAAAAAAAAATTTAATCCTATAGAAGCTGAACAATTTCTTAAAAAAATTTCAATAGTAAGTAAAAAAAAAAATTTTCAGACTTATTTAATATCTAAAATTGGTAAAAAACTTTTTGAAAAATTTTATAAAAATTACACTATTAAACAATGGGGTATAAACACAAATTTAATAAGCACATCTGTAGCAAAAAGAATACCAATAAGATTCAATAGAAATAATGATTATATCGAAGCAAAATACAAATATATGCCAAAAAAAGGGTTTACCTCAATGTTTAAGAAAATGATTTCTAATAAAAATATAAATATTAGCTTAAATACAAAATATAATTATTCTTCAAAAGATTTTAAAAAATATAATTACATCGTCTATACTGGACCCATTGATGCTTTTTTCAATTTTAAATTAGGTCGTTTAAAATGGAGATCATTAAAGTTCAATTTTACTACTTACCACAAAAATTTCAAACAGCATTGTTTGCAGATAAATTATCCAAATAATTATAAGTATACTAGAAAAGTGGAGTATAAACATGTTACCCAACAAAAAATTAATTATACGACTGTTTCAAAAGAGTATCCATTAACAAATGGTGAGCCTTATTATCCGGTTTCAACAATAAAAGACAAAAAACTTATGAAATTATATGATAAATTAAAAGAAAACTTCGAAAAAAAAGGTGTAATTTTTGGTGGAAGACTTGCTGACTATAAATATATAAATACTGACCAAGCTATAGAAATAGGTTTTAAAATTGCTAATAAGATTTTACATAAAAACTAAAATATATATTAAATAATTTAAGTGAAAAAAATAAACCCTCTTTTTAAATTACTTTTAGATCTTAAAATGATCAAAAAAGAAAATATAGAAATATTTTCTAATGAAACAAGAGACTCTAATATAAAAGTTCTTTCAGATAAAAAAAGTAAAGTTATTTTTCTAGAAAAAATAAAAACTAATAATTTTTATTATCGCTTTAAAAAAAAAATGGTACATGGAAATAAAGTTAAAGTATTTACAAAAGATAAAACTATCATTACTAAAAGAACAAAAGAAGATAGAATAAGATTTAATAATTTTAAAAAATATATTTTAAACAAAGAGATTTGTGATTTTGGATGTGGGAATGGTTCTTTCTTAAAATTGGTAAATAAGCAAGCGAAATATACTTGTGGTATTGAATTATATGAAAAATATATTCATGAATTAAATTCTAAAAATTACAATATTTTTAACAATATAAGCAATTGTAAAAAAAAATTTGATACAATTTTTTTATTTCATGTTTTAGAACATCTTACAGATCCAATAAAAGAATTAAAAAAATTAAAAAAATTTCTCAAGAAAAGTGGATCAATTATAATTGAGGTACCTCATGGTAATGATTTTCTGTTAAGAAATAGTGATAAATTTAGAAAATTTTCATTATGGAGCGAACATCTGATTCTCCACACAGAAAAATCCCTAAAAAAGTTTTTATCCAAATCTGGATTCAATAAAATTAATATAAAATATTTTCAAAGATATAATTATCTAAATCATTTGTATTGGTTAAATAACGGTAAACCAAATGGGGATATAATATTAAAAAAAAAATATGATATTAATATTGATAAAAGTTATAATAAATTTTTAAATAAAGCAAAAATGACTGATACACTATATTGTATAGCTAAATTTTAAAAATATTAAATGGCAAAAATTTTAATTATTAATCCAAATAAATGGGGAAGAGGTATTACTTTCCTTTGGATGGCAAGTCATTCAGCATTATTAAAAAAATTTAATCATCAGGTAAAATTATTTGATTGTACATTTTATGAAAGCTGGAGTGAAAATGAAATCAAATTCAATAGCAATAATAAAATGTATAAAAAGTCTGATTATGAAAATTATATAAAATTTAAAAAAAACAATTTGAAAAATGATTTACAAGCGACTATTGAGAGTTTTTCACCAGATATAGTATTTTGGTCTTCAATATCATCACATATTCATAGTGAAGGCGAATATGTGAACATACAATACGGTCATGATTTATTAAAAAATTTTGATTTACCTCACATAAAAAAAATTGCAGGAGGCATACAAGCTACAGCTGATCATGAAAAAGTATTAAGTTTATTTAGTAATATTGACTATCTAATAAGAGGTGAAACTGAAATGGTGCTATTAGAAATTGCAAATAAACTTGATAAGAAAATAAGTATTGAAAATACTGATGGTTTAGCTTTTCTAAAAGATAATAAAGTAATAGTTAATCAAAAACAAAAAATTATTGAAGATTTAGATGTAATGTCACCATACGATTATAGTATATTTGAAACTCAAACCTTTTATAGGCCTTATAACGGTGAGGTGGTCAAAGCCGTTGATTTTGAAATTTCAAGAGGATGTATTTATTCTTGCTCATATTGTGTAGAAACGGTCATACAAAAATATTATTCATTTAATGAAAGTAACTCAAAAACTGGTGCCATAAAAAATTTTAAAAAATATCATAGATCTAAATCTGCAAAAATGGTTTTTCAAGAAATCAAAGATCTTAACAGAAAATATGGAATAACTTTATTTAGATGTCAGGATACAAACTTTTTAACTATTAATCAAAAGTTATTGGAAGAATTGGGTGAGATAATCAACAACTGTGATCTTGATATTAAGCTTTATATCGAAACAAGACCAGAAGGAATTAATGAAAAAACTGTAAAACTTTTAAAAAAACTAAAAGTTGATGGTGTTGGGATGGGAATTGAACTTTCTGATCAAAATTTTAGAGAAAAAAATCTTAATAGATTTGCAAATCAAGAAAAGACCATAAATGCATTTAAATTGCTCAAAGAAAATAAAATTAAACGTACTGCATATAATGTTATTGGATTTCCAGAGCAAGATGAAGAGTCTATTAATCAAACAATCAAGTTTAACAAACTAATTGATCCTGATAATATAACACTTGCTTTTTACACACCTTACATAGGGACAAAACAGCACGATAGAGCCGTTGCCTCTGAAGAATATGAAACTTATAATTACGATGCAGATAATATACTTAGATCAAAAACAAAAAGTCAAAAAATCTCGTCAGCAACTTTGAATTATTATAAAAAAAACTTTGTAGATTTAGTAAGAAGTGAAAGCTAAAGTTAAGAAAATAATAATTGGTACATGGGGTCTAAGCGGTGATTTAGGAGAACTTAAAGAAAACCCACTAGAGGTTTTAAACAAAGCCATAGAATTAGGTTTTACAGAAATAGATACTGCTCCGTCATATGGACAGGGTAAAATCTACAAAATATTAGATAAAATCCCAACTAGAGTTAAAAAAGAAATAAAATTTAATACAAAATGTGGATATAATAAAAATCTTACAAAAAAAACCTTCAGCGTAAATGATATAAAAAAATCTGTTGAAAACTCGCTTGATATTTTTGGTAAAATAAATGTTTTGTACATTCATAATCCAAGAGAAGAAATTAAAGACTGGGAAAAAATTCTAAATTTACTTTCAGATTTTAAAAAGAAAAAATATATAAAATATTCAGGCATATCTTTTGCTAAAAATTTTTATTTTAATGAAAAAATTGTTAATAATTTTGATATTATTCAAGATGAATTAAATTTGTTAACAGCTAATAATTATAACAAAATAATTAAATATAAGTGCAAAATTCATTCAAGATCGCCCTATGCTTTGGGGTTACTCATTAATAAAAAAAAGATCAAATTTCAGAATAATGATTATCGAAGTAATATTTTTCACTCTAATAAAAGAGTCAAAGTAATTTCATCTCAGATAGAGAATTTGAAAATGATTGACAAAAATTTAAAAAAAACAGCAATAAACTTTTTGATGTCACTTAAAAAAATTAACAAGATTATTTTTGGAGTGAAAAGTAAAAAGCATTTAATAGATCTTAAAAGAGATTTAAATAATATGAATGGGATTGATTATGAAAAGAAAAAAAAGATATTTTTGCTTAATAAAAATTATTTTAACAATGAAGATAAACGAGATTTACTCTATTAATTTTTTAATTATCTCTAAATCACTATAATCATCTAATTCAAAAATGGATTCTTTTTTCATTTGAAAATAACCGATTTTACCACCTAAACGATTTTTATTTTTTAAATAATTAGATTTTTTAAAAATATAAAATGAACCATTTTCTAAATAATATTCATTTATTTCCTGAGATCTAGGCCTTTCAAAGATTTTGTAATTTTTTGGTTTGATATAATCTCCTTTTTTTTCCCACATAAAAGACTTCATTGGTACTACTGATAGCAAACTGTCATATTTCATTTTAATAAATTTTTTAATGGCACTGTCAATTATTTTATAATTTATAAAAGGATTTGTAATTTGTAATAAGATTGCAATATCAAAATCTAATTTTACATTGATCTCATCTAGTAAGATTTCAGTACTCGCAATATCCTTCTCACTTTCTTTTGATCTACTTAAAATTGAAATTTTTTTGAATTTTTTCAATTTTTCAACAGATTTCTTTATACTTTGATCATTTGTAAAGACATAAAAATTTTTTATATATTTACTTCTATAAATTTTTTTAATTACTAAATTTATAAGTGGATTTGAATTAATTTTGAAAATATTTTTATTTTTTATTCTTTTACTTCCACCTCTAGCTGGAATAATACAAATTATTTTCATAAGTAAAAATTTAATTTTGCACGTTTAATCAAATTAAGTTTTTCACTTTGGATTAAATCAGAATTACTTTTAAAATTTTCATCTTTACCAAAAAATTCTTTGTAACTGATATTTTTAAAATATTTTGACTGATTGTTGTTAATGTAAATATAATTAATTTTAACTATATTATTTAGGTTATTTAGAAAATTGTCAGCTAAATTAATTTGTTGTTGGTCTTCTTGTTTATCTATATCATTTTCATAAAAATGATATAATTTAGGCTTAGATGATAAGTAATCAAAACCTATTAAATTTATTTCACTGAATCCAAAATATATCGCTAGACCAATTCCAGTCAAAAAACTGTTTTGCATCATTGAAAACTTACCATTTAAATCAATATATTTTAAATCTGCTTTTTTTTGTCCAAAATGATGAAGATAAAAGACATTTTTCTCTCTTAGAAAGGGATAATTATAAGCAGATAAAAAAATTGGATAATTACAATCAAATTTACCAGTTTTTTTCATAATTTCACCAGCACTATTGAACTCAAAATTTTTAAAAATTGGATTAATCCAAACTGGAAAAAACATCATTGGATGCAAAACATAATCCGCTATAATATTTAATTTTTTGTGGTCTTTGTGAAGAAAATTCCAATTACAAGAAATTGTTTCAAAATCCTTAAGATTTATTAAATCAATATAATTAATGCTTCTGCCACTGCCCATTAAAAAACATTTTTTTCCCTTATATTTATTTCGAAAAATTAAATTTTTTGAAATAATTTTTCTTATTAATGAACTTATCATTTTATTTTACTAATTTTTTTATTTCTTTGTTTATAATTTTTATTGCATTTTTTTTGCTAAAATTGCGTTTGTATACACTTTGATTATTTTTAATAACATATTTAATTTTTTTTTTTGGTAATTTAGAAAATTTAATTATTAGTGACGAAAATTCTTTTGGTTTATTTGGTTGACAGTATATTCCTAATTTATATTTTTTTGTAAGATTTAGGACCTCACCAGAAGCAAAGGTGAATATTGGTAAACCATATGCTAAATAAGATTGAAATTTTGCAGGTAAAGTATTTTTAAATGTTGACCCCTTTTTTAAAGAGATTAATCCAGCATCAGCATATTTATAAATATTAGGAATTAAATTTATTGAACGATGATCTAAAAATTTTATATTTTTAATATTAAGATTTTTTATTGTTTTGATTAACCATTTTTTTTTTGAACCATCTCCGACAAATAACCATTGTATATTTTTGGCGTTATTTTGTGTAAATTTAATAACTTCTATCAAATTTATTAAATTCTGCGCGTCTCCAATATTTCCACTAAAAACTATTTTGAATTTTTTTTTTGTACTTTTGTTTAAAGATTTTTTTTTTAAAAAATAATCTTCAGACCAACTATATAATGTTTTTACATTTAAATTTTTAATGTCGCTTTTAATCTTATTTTTCATTGATATTGATTGAGCAAAAACTAAGTCAGATAAAAGATATATTTTTTTGCAAATTTTATTTAAATAAGATTTTAAAAATTTAGTTTTAATTGTATTTAAATCAAAAAGTGTATCAGGCCAATAATCAAGTACCCAAGTTATAATAGGCTTTCTATATATTTTTTTAAAGATACCTGCTGCTAATACAGGAGTTATAGGAGAAGGTTGAAAAATAAATATCAAATCAAAACGTCGGTATTTTTTTCTTAACAATAAGTTAAATAATAGAGAGATAAAAAATGTAAGATAGTTTGCTAAAATTGATAACTTGCCATTTTTGCGAGGGAAACTCAATATTCTATTTACTTTTATTCCTTTGTAATTTTTATTGCAATGTTTAAATAATTTTTTGTTCGGGTAACTTGGAAAAGTAGTAAGAACCTCAACGACGTAATTTTTTTTTAATTCTAATACTAGATCATTGATTCTAAAATTTTCAGGCCAAAAATATTGGGAAATAATTAGAATTTTCAATTATCTTTCCTAATATATTTTTTAGTAAAATTTAAATAGCTAAGTATAATTCTGGATACTACTTCTGAAATGTTTTCTTTATTGTAATCATTGCATGTTTCAAGGTTTTTATTTGTATTTTCAATCATATTGTCAACCACATTAATCATTTGATTAAAGTTAAAACTTGTCATTGGGACTGTACCGTTCTCCATTGCTTCATGTCTCTCATGTGTTTCTCTAAGGTTCACAGATTTAAATTTTAAAATTGAAGTCTCCTCTGAAATTGTCCCACTATCTGAAATAACTAACATTGAATTTATTTGAAGATTAACATAATCAGTAAATCCAAGAGGTTTGGAAATGATAATATTTTTTTTTATATTAAACTTGTTTAATTTATTTTGTAATCTTGGATGGCAAGTTATTAAAATTTTAGTTTTATATTTATCAACTAAATAATCTAACAGCTTAAAGAATATTCCTAATTTTCTTTTGTTCTCTACATTTTCTTCTCTATGAAAACTGCATAATATATATTTATTTTTTTTTAAATTTAAATTTTTAACAATTTTTGAATTATTAATTTTTTTAGAATGAAAATTAATTACCTCAAACATTGGACTTCCAATATTAAATATTGTGGAAGGATGCTTTCCCTCTCTAATTAAGTTTTGTCTTGCTTCATTACTATAAGTTAAATTAATATCTGAAATCTGATCTACTATTTTTCTATTTATTTCTTCAGGAACTTCTTCGTCATAGCACCTATTTCCAGCCTCAAAATGAAAAATCGGCACTTTATTTTTTTTTGCAGAAATTGCTGATAAGCAACTATTGGTATCACCAAGTATAAAAAATGCGTCTGGCTTTTCTTTTTTTATAATTTTATTAACTTTTTTAATAATTTCAGTGATTGTTAATATAGTATCCGAGGATTTTGAAAATATTTTATACTTTGGTGGTTTTAAATTTAAATCTTTAAAAAAAATTTGATTTAATTCGTAATCATAATTTTGACCTGTGTGAACAAGAATAAGATCTATACTAGAATGTGCCTCCATTTTTTTGATTACACATGATAATCTAATTATTTCTGGTCTAGTTCCTACAACTGTAATAACTTTTATTTTCTTTTTCATAATTTAAATCTATTCTTTGTAAGTATCGGCTTTATTTTTATCAAAAACTTCGTTAGCCCATATTATTAGATAAATTGGAAAATTTGACAAATTTTTTACTGAATGTAACCATCCTGGTATTGTCTCCATTATTTCAGTTTTTTTTGAATTTATTATAAATTTTTTTTTTTCTTTAGAGTTTTTCATATTCTTAAATTCAAATTCACACTTTCCATTAAGAAGTAAAAATTTTTCTACTTTTGACATATGGTAATGATTGCCTCTTGATAACATGGGGTTAATTTTAATGTATGAAATTTGTCCAAAGTTTTTTGATTTTATAAATTCTACAAATGAACCCCTATTATCATTAATTTTTTCAATTGAATATTTAAATAATTTTTTTGGCAAGAAAGTAAGGTAAGTACTATATAAATTTTTACTAAAAGTATCACTGAACTCCGGAATAAGCTTATTATAACGATAATATTGGAACATTTTAAGTTTTTCTAAAATTATCTTTGGTGTTATCTTATGAATAAATTTTTTATCAATTTTAATATAATTTCCATTATTATTTTTGGATCTTATTTCTTCTAATAATATTTTACATAAATCATCAATGTAAATTAAGTCTATTTTTTTGTTTTCGTTAAAAATATTTATTGAATTTTTTCTTATAAGATCATGACAAAATGTTGCTATTACGGAATTATAATTGGGCTTAGACCATTTTCCATAAATATTTGGACATCTAATTATTCTTGTAATTATATTAGATTTTTTTGACGATATAAGCACTTTTTCAGCTTTTTTTTTGGTCAATCCATATAAATTTTTATTAATAACTTTAGTCGATGAAATATGAATTAATTTTTTTTTTTTATACGATGTTAAATTTTCTTTAATAAACTGGCAAATCTTATAATTATCATGAAATTTATTTTCTGATTTAGGTCTATTTATGCCAGCACAATTTATTATGACATCTGAATGATTTATATTTTTTATAACAACTTTTTTGTTAGTTTTTCTATTAACTTTAAAAATTTTAGTTTTTTTTAAATTAGATTTTAAATAAAATATTAAATTTCTTCCTATAAAGCCTTCTGATCCAATTATAGTAATTAACTTTAGCACTTTAATTTAAAAATAATTTTTTTAGATCAGTATTACTATTTATCAATTTTACAATTTTAGAAGCTGATAACAAAGTAGTAGAATCGGAAGAATAATTTTGATTAATTTTAATTTTTTTTCCTTTTGTATAAAAATTTTCATAATTATAACTTTTATTAGCACTTGGAATAATAAAATAATTTTTATACTTTTTTATATTTTGCATTTCTGTCTGACTTAATAATGACTCATGGATCTTTTCTGAATGTCTTGCCCCTATATTTTTAATTGGATGTTGTAGTTTATTAAATAAAATTTTAACTGCATTTGCCAAATTTAGAATATTAGCAGCTGGGGATTTTTGTACAAATATCTGACCATTTTTTCCAATTTTTAATGCCGTCAGAACCAATTCAATAGCCTCATCTAAAGTCATTATAAATCTTGTCATTTTAGGATCTGTAATTGTTATAGGCTTATTATGTTTTAACTGCTCTATAAAAGTGTGAAGCACAGATCCTCTTGAACCTAAAACATTTCCATATCTTGTTATACAAATATCAATTTTATTATTAACTTTTTTTGAATGAGAAATTATGACCTTTTCCATCATAGCTTTTGACAAACCCATTGCATTTATTGGCTCCACAGCTTTATCTGTGCTAAGACAAATTAACTTTTTTACATTATTTAACAAACTCATATTTATCAAATTCTCAGTTCCAATAATATTGGTTTTGACGGCCTCTAATGGATAAAATTCGCAAGATGGAACTTGTTTTAATGCAGCGGCATGGAAAACATAATCTACATTTTTAAGAGCATTATAAAGGCTATCTTTATCCCTGATATCCCCAATAACGAATTTTAAATTTTTGTCAGGATTTGTATTTCTTAGATCGTGTTGTTTTTTTTCATCTCTACTAAAAATAATGATTTCTTTGCATTTTTTTTTTAAAATTTTTTTAAGAAAAGTTTTACCAAAAGACCCCGTGCCGCCCGTAATTAAAATTCTTTTATTTAAAAACATATCTATAAAAAATTTTCAATAAAACTAAATGTTTGATCACTTGTTCTACTCCATTTGAATTTTTCTGCACGAATAAAATTTCTTTTTCCATTTATTTTTCTTAATTTATTATTATTAATAAATTCATACATTTTTTTTTTTTAAACTTTTAACGTTTTTAAAATTATAATAAAAATCATTTTTTCCAATAATTTCATTTAAAGGCCTAATATTTGGACATAATATTGGTAATTTGTAAGACATTCCCTCCAATATAATATTTGGAAAGTTTTCACATGTTGAGGCGAATATCATGCCATCTGATTTTGCATAAATTTCTCTTAAAAATCTAAATTTTTTTGGTCCACTAAAGATAATTTTAATATTTCTATTTGTTTTATTAAATGTATTAATTCTTTCACTTACCTCATTATGACAATATCCTTTTTCTCCAATGAAATAAATTGATACTTTATTTTTTAAACTTAGTTTATTTATTCCATTTATTAAAAAAATATGATTTTTATATGGATCTGTATTTGAAACATAAACTAATTTAATATTTTTCTTATTTTTTTTTTGAGAAAAACTAGTAATTTCAATGCCATGATTAATTACCTTATGCTTTACATTTTTTCTTTTTTTTAAAATTTTATCTCTTGCAAATTTTGATAAAAAAATTATCCCTATAGCTTTTGTAAAACTATATCTTAATAGTTTTTTTAGTATAATCATTTTAAATTTAAATATTGAAAAATTATATTTTTCTAATTCTTTATAGCTAAATGGCAACATGTTTTGAAAAATTGAGATAGACTTAATTTTTCCAACAAAACCCCATCCAGAAAGAAGTATTACAATTTTACAATTATATTTTTTTAATTCATGTCTGAAAAAGATTGTTTTCCAAATAATTGTAAAAAAATAATTCTCGAAAAAGGGTTTGTGAATTTTTTTTAGATTTTTTTTATTAGGTAATTGCTTAAGTACTTTTTTATTTCCCCAAATTATTATTTTTCTGTTTATTTTTTTTTTATTTTTTAATAATTCATTAATATGTTTAATTCCTCCCCCACTCTTAATATTAATTGCATCAAAGGCTATTGTCATTGACAAATGTTTTTTAATTCATTCAAAAGCTTAATTTGATCACTTTCTTTAATTAATTTTTTAATTAACTCAATTTCATTTACAGTTTTATCTAAATTTAAAAAATTTGATTTTGTTTTCATTACTTTTGGATGATCCGTGCTTTCAATATCTTCATTATAAAAAAGATCTTCTGATATTTTTTCACCGTCTTTCAGGCCTGTAATTTCTATTTCTATATCCCCACTAGGATTTTTATCATCTTTATACTCTAAACCCGACAAATTGATCATTTTTTTTGCTAATGAAAAAATGTTTATTTCTTTCCCCATTTTTAATACGAAAACCTCTCCACCTTTTATAGATAATGAAGAAGCTTGCACTACAAGTTCGGCAGCTTCTTGTATTGTCATAAAAAATCTTTTCACTTTTTTATCTGTAACAGTAACAGGACCTCCCTTTTTAATTTGCTCCCTAAAAATTGGTATTACTGATCCACTTGACTCTAAAACGTTACCAAATCTTACACTGGTAAAATTAGTTTTTGGATTTTGATTGTCAAAATATTGAAATATTTTTTCAGAAAATCTCTTAGTAAGTCCCATTACATTTATTGGTTTTACTGCTTTATCTGAGCTTATTAAAACAACATTTTTTGCACTTATTTCCTCCGCAAATTTACAAACATTAAATGAGGAGATAATATTGTTATGAATGGATGCTAATTTGTTCTTTTCTACTAAAGAAACATGCTTATAAGCAGCGCAATGAAATATTGTGTCTATTTCTTCATTTAATAAAATTTCTTTTAATGTGCTTTCGTGTGTAAGATCTACTAATAAATATTTAATAATTTTATTTTTCTTGAGTTTTTTGTTAATATTTTCAAAATCTTTTCTTAATTCAAATAATGAGTGCTCATTTTGATCTAATGCAAATATTTTCTTTGGACTAAGGCTATTGCAAATATGCAATAATTGCTTACCAATACTACCTCCAGCGCCTGTTATTAATATAATTTTATTTTCAATATTTTTTTTTAACAAATCTTCATTAGGTTCGACGGAATCTCTCCCTAATATATTGTCTAACTTTGGATCAAGTAAATCTGAAATTTTTAAATTACCTTCTATTATATCTAAGAAATCTGGTACGATTTGAATCTTTATCTTATATTTTTCTAAGGCTGTAATAATTTGTTTTTTTTTAAATCTTGGTAAATTTGAGATTGCAAAAAGTATTTCTTTTACATTATATTTTTTAATTAAATCAGCTATTTTGTCTTTTGATGAAATTTTTATGTTATTAATATAGTTTCCTTGTTTTTTTATATCATCATCAATTAATCCTACAATTCTTTTTTTGTATCTTAATGTTTTAATAAGATTATTTCCAGCTACTCCAGCTCCATAAATAATTATATTTTGTGATTTGAAATTATAGTTTATAAAATAATCATATAATAAGTTTATAATTATCCTTGATGCCAAAATCAAAGTTATAAGTATAGCAGGATAAATTAGTGAAATACTTCTTGGAATATTATCAATATTTAAAATAAAAACAGAAATAAAAAAAATACAAGAATAAACAATTAATATTTTAAATATAAATTTAATATAAAATAAGTCTATAAATCTTGTATAATTTTTATAAACTAAATTAAAATAAAATATTAAGTTTAAAATTAAAGCTGAAAAAAAGAAAAAAATATATTGTTCTATTGCATTAGGTACAAAAAAACTTTCAATTCGTAAACATATAGAAAGATATAATGAAAATAAACATATTATAAAATCAATTATCAATAATAGAAAAATTTTAAATGATTTATTTAAATCTAAAATTGATTGCATAAATATTACTAATGTTTTATTGAACCTATTTTAAAAATATAAAAAATAGTTGCTAACAATATTTTTATATCTAATAAAATTGATTTATTGTTCATATAATATTTCTCCAATTCTATTTTATGATTTAAAGAAATCTTATCTCTACCATTGATTTGTGCATAACCAGTTATACCAGGTTTTAAGGTATGAATTTTTAAATTTGTTCGCATTGAAATCAAGTCTTTTTGGGTGAATAAAGCAGGTCGCGGACCTATTAAATTCATATCTCTTTTTAAGACACATATTAACTGTGGTAACTCATCAAGACTAAAAATTCTTAAAAATTTTCCAATATTTGTTACATAAATGCTACTGTCTTTAAGATTATTAGTATCGACTTGTGGGCTACCAGTTTTCATTGTTCGAAATTTATACATTTTAAATAACTTATTATTTTGACCAAATCTTTCTGTAACAAAAATAGATTTTTCTTTTGGTGACGAAATTTTTAAAATTAAATAAATGATAAACATTAGTGGCGAAAAAATAAAAAGTAAAATAATTGATATAATTACATTTGAAATATTATTCATAATAAATTTTACGTAAATCTTTTAAAGAAAATTTTAAAGGAATCCATTTTAAACTATTTTTATAATATTGTTTATCTATTACGAAGTCGTTATTTAAAGATAATAATAATTCTTTTTTCCCTATTATCCTTAGAATAAGGTTAATCATAAATTTTGGGAAATAAAAATTTCTATCTCTAATATTATTAACACTATAAAGTTTATTAATTAGTTTATCTAATCTAACTGGATTACTGTCAGAAAGAATTATAGTTTTATTATTTGTTTTTTTATCATTTAACGTTTTTTTTATAAAATTTAATAAATTTGTTATAGATAAATAACTTTTATTAGTTTTAAAAGATTTAAATGGCAAAGGATATCCTTTTTTAATTATCATCGCTAAATTTTTTAGATTTCCTTTTACACCTTTGCCGTAAATTAAGGTCGGTCTTATTATTGAGTAATTTATTTTATGTTTTAAACAGTATTTTTTTATAAAATTTTCTGCTTTTATTTTGCTCAAACAATAATAATCATTAATGTTTTCATTATTTATTTTTTTATATTTATTTAATTGATCTATTTTTGATGTGCTTAAAAAAACTATTTTTTTTAAATATTTTTTGTCAACAGACTCAGTTAAAATTTTGGTTACATTATAATTATTAAAAAATATTTTTTGTTTATTAGCTTTATTATGTGCTATTCCTGCTAAATGGATTAGAAAATCAATTTTTTTTTTCTTTAATTCATAAAGGTTTTTTTTTTTAATTTTTTTTTTTAAAACTATGATATTTAAATTTTTTTTTTTTAAAATTAATTTTAAGTGAGTTCCAATAAAACCCCTATCGCCAGAAATTAAAACATTCATATTTTTTTTCTCAAAAAGTAAATATATATTGAAAATGAAATGTAATAAGAAATATTTAACCAATTATTAAATATATTTCCATGCTGATTAATTGGCCACAAAAACATAAAAACTAAGCAAGAGGAAATTGTAAATAAATTATAATTTAGAATTTTATCTATAGTTAAACTATTTTTAATATTTAATTTCGCCTTAAACTGGGTAAATATTAAAAACGCAAAAGGTATAAGAAAATAAAAAACGCCTATTAACCCAGTTTCTGCCAATAATTGAAGATAAGAATTGTGTGGATGGCCGCCTCTGCATACTTTTTCTTGTAATTTGTTATCACAATAATATCTAAATGAGTAAGGTCCTAACCCAAAAAATTTATTTTCAGCAAACATTTTTGATGAACTTTTATTTATTTCGATTAGTTGAATTGGCACAAATTTAAAAAAAAGATTTTTTTCACTGCTACTATGAGTAGTTTGTTCACTGTAATGATTAATTATTCTTGTTTTAATTTTATTATCAAATGTTAGAAAAAAAGAGGAGAAAACTATAATAATGGCCGCCACACTAACTTTGAAAGTAAAGGGTATATTTAAAAATATTAGAAAATACATTAAAGAGATGATGAGGCTCACAAGCGCCGCTCTCTCACCACTTATCAAAACAAAATAAATAGATAAGATATAAGTAAAAGCAGACAATTTTTTTAAATTAGGATTTTTAAATAAAAATGCTCCAAATAATACGATTGGGCACAATCTAGAAATATAACCACCCATTACCAATTCATCCCCAAAAAAGCTGCTTATTCTAAATGGATTTAAATATTTTTGACCTAATATGTTGTAAGTAAACATTTTTTGTAATAGTGCATCAAAAAATATTATAATAAACGTGAACAAAGCAATTTTTGACAAATTAACTAAGAAATTTTTATCTTTACTAATTAAAAAATGAATAATTATTAATAAAAAAATAAATCTAAAAAAAAAAATATTTTAAAAGTAATAATTGATGGCGTAAAAGAGAAAAATGAATTGAGTAAAAAGTAGCCATAAAAAAAACAAAAAAAATAAAAAAATTTGTCAAAAATTATAATTTTTTTATAAAAATTATCTTTTAAGATACAAATTAAAAAAATTATTATTGAAATGCTAAGAATAATTTCTGCAATTAAAGGTCCAATAATTAAAGCGGGAATCAAGCTTAAAATTAATATTTGCAATATGTCAATTAAATTAATTTTTTGCAGAAAATTTTTATTAATTATTTTTTGATTAAGCATTCTTTTTTTTTAAATTATACCTTTCATGAATAAAACTTAAGATAAAAAACATAAATAGAAAACCTCCTTGACTTAGTTTAAATGTTTCATGAAAAATTCCATAAATAAAAACACCAAGTAAACCTGAAAATAAATAATAATTTCTTTCTTTAAATTTAGTTAAAAAAATCAAATAAATTATTAAACAAATACTAAAACCGATGATCCCTGTTCTAAAAAAAATATCAAAATATTGACTATGTGCTGAAAATTTCATTTTATTATCTACTACAAAACTACCTATATACCCACTACCATGTAAAATAGAGTTATTTTCGTATAAATAATTAAACATTTTTGTCCAAATTAAAATTCTATAACCTTCGGATGATTTAGGATTATTAAATTCTAAAATTCTATCTTTTATATAAGTTTGATCATTTTCAGAAAATAACAAATTGTTTTTATTTTCGTTATAATTTTTTTTAGTTTCTTGGTCTTTGTCTTTGTCTTCTAATTTATCAAAATTTATTTCTGGAATATAAATTAAAATTTTATTTAAAGTTGAATTAATAATCAAATTTAAAAATTTCTTATCATAGAATTTTGTTGTTTTATAAAAAATCGGCAGATTCAAAAGAAGTATTAAAAATAAAATTAAAAACTTTTTTGAATAATTAAAGATATTTTTATTTTGTATTGAAATAATCATAAAAATAATAAAAGATACTGATATTGCTAATATAGTTGTTCTTGAATAAGTATTATAAATAGCAGCAGAATTTACAAAGAGTAAAAAATAATTAATCCAATTATTATTTTTAAAAATTTTTTCTAATATTAAAAAAAATGCAACAATATGAAAAAAACCCATTCTAGAACCCCCAACATAGTGCTTTAAGGCATGATTAAATGAATCATCAAATTTTGTTAAATATAAAAATTCGAAATACCAATAAATTGTTAGACAGCCATAAAAAATAGATACATATATTATTGAATTTTTTAAGCTTTCTATAGTTCTTTCACTTACAACAAATATAAAAAATATAAAAGGAATAATAAAAATTATAAAGCTAAATGTTTTTCTTAATAAGATAAAATCAATCTTATGCTGAAAAAAATTCAAAAAATAAATCAACAAAAAATATATGAATGATAAATAATAAAATTTGTTAATTTTTAAAAAAATTTTTTCATTAAAAAAAAAAATAATTAAAAATAAAAAGTATAAATAATTAACTGATATAGATGCTGACATTATATTAAGTGAAAACGGAATACCTGATAAAAAACCTAACAAAAAAATAAAATTTGAATATTGTAAGATTTGAAAATATTTGTTGTTTAAAATATTTTTTTTACTCTTTTCCATTGAAATTTAATTAAGTGATAAATTAATATCACTAATAATTTTATTAATCCAACCTTTGCTTGAAAATAATGTATATATTTTTTTATTAAATATATACTTTCTAATATTGACTCTATTTTATTATGTTTTGATTGGTTGTCATCATGGATTCTATATTTAATTAATCTTTTGTTAATAAAAAGACCGTCGTATTTTTCTAAAACTTTAAGAAGAATATCATAATCCTCTGCATGCTTTAATTTTTCATCACACATACCTGTTTCGAAAAAATAATCTTTTTTAATCAAAACTGATGAAAAAAAAATATAATTATCAAGTAATAACTCTCTAAAAAAATTATTTTGTACTTTTTTTTTACTTTTAATTAATTTTTTTTTTAAAATATAATAATCTGAAAACATAACTCCCATATTTTCTAAGTCTAAAAAATTCTTAAATTCATATAATTTATTTCGATACCAAATATCATCACAGTCGATAAATGCTAACCAGTTACCAGTTGCTTTCTTGATAGCTAAGTTCCTTGCTTTACTTAAAATAGTATTTTTTTTACTTTTAAAATATTTAAATCTTTTGTCTTTGTATTTTTTAAATATTTTTTTACTTTTGTCTGTTGAACAATTATCCCAAAAAATTAATTCGTAATTTTTATATGTTTGCTTTTTTATGCTTTTTAAACAATCCGATAAATATTTTTCTCCATTGTAACAATTTAAAATTATAGAAACTTTTGGTTTCAATTGAAAAATTTCTTTAATTTATCTATTACGAATTCAACATCTCGTTTGTTAATTCTTGTATTTAGTGGGAGAGTTAATGCATTTTTATAAAACCTATCTGAATTGATAAATTTATTCTTCATATACTTATTAAAAAATTTAATTTTATGTGTAGGATAATAATGTAAGCCAACTTGAATTTTGAATTTTTTGAAATATTGAATTAGCTTTGTTTTATTATATTTTTTTTAATCTTAATGACATAAATATGAGGTATAACTTCATTAATATTATGTCGTACTGGTTCAATCCAATTAATTCTATTTACTAACTTGTCGTAATGTTTGGCTAAAATTATTCTTTTTCGGCTTAATTCAGGAAAGCGTTTTAATTGTATAATACCAATTGCTGCCATTATATCACTCATATGGTATCTCCAACCTTGCTCTTTTACATCATATATCCAAGATCGTGAGCCTTTATATCTGTTGTCACTATCTTTTATTACTCCCAGCAATCTTAAATCTTTTATTTTTTCTATTATATATTTTTTTTTTGATACTACACAACCTCCCTCGCCACTTGTTATATTTTTTATCCCATCAAAACTAAAACATACGTAATCTCCTTTGCTTCCAATTCTTTTTTCATTAAATTTTGAGCCAAAGGCATGGGCAGCATCCTCAATAACTTTAATATTATATTTTTTGGCGAAACTATATACTTCATTTATATTTCCTGAATAGCCCGCAAAATAGACTGGCATTATAGCTTTTGTTCTCTTTGAGATTTTTTTTTCAGCATCCTTAATTGATAATAACCCATCAAAATTATTTACATCGCAAATAATAGGCATAGCACCTGTTGCAGTTATAGCTTGAAGAGAAGCAACGTATGTAATGCTTGGTACTAAAACTTCATCATTTCTTCCAACCCCTGCTGCTTGTAATGCAAGGTGTAGCGCTGCAGTTCCATTGACTGTACAAGCAACGTTACTTTTAAAAAATCTTTCAAGTTTTTTTTCAAAATTTAAAACCATTTTTCCCATACCAAGATATTGTTTTTTTAACACTTTATTTACATTTTTAATTTCTTTATGAGAAATGTCTGATGAAGATAATTTTATCATATTATTTTTTAAGATATATCTGATATTACAGGGTGATAACTTATTTTAGTTTTAGGTTTATTTTTTTTTGAAAAGTATGTCAAATTTAATATTAAGCTTTTTTCTTTTGAAATCGACTTAAATCCATAATACACACCGTTATAAATAGTTATCAGCTTTCTGTTTTTCTCTCCTATCTTAATCGTTTTTATTTTTTTTTTTTATAGAATTAAATATAAAAATTTGTATTTTACCTATAGGCACATATATTCTTTGAATTTTTTTTGAATGAAATTTCCAACCTTTTATTTTATATGGCTTTATTTCTGAAATATAAAGTTCATCAAATTGAGTTTTTTTTTTAAAATTTTTTATTAATTTAAAAATATTTCCTTTATTGTTTAAAATAATATTTATTCTATTTTCTTTATATAGAAATTTCATAAATTAATTTGACCAATATATTTTATTATTTTTAGCTATTTTTTCAAAATTTTTTATCTGATTAATTGAAAATTCTAAAAGTTCTTTTCTTTTTTTATGATAACAGATATACCATTCAGATATAAAATTAATTAATTCATATAAATTTAAATTAGCTTCCCATAATAATAATTTTTTAGCTTTACTGCAATTAAGTTTAAGTAGTCCTGACTCGTATAATTTACCGTCAGTTATTTTAATTTTATTTTTTGAAAATAATTTTGAACTTTTATTTATTTTATTTATTAATGATATTACTTTTTCATTTTGATTAGATTTTGGTCCAAAATTAAAAGCGTGACCATTAAGATTTTTTTTTTTTGACAAATTCATTGCCAATGTTAAATAACCACTTAAAGGCTCTAAAACATGTTGCCAGGGCCTAGTAGAGTTAGGATACCTTATATTTAAGATTTTTTTTCTAGAAAAACACCTATACCAATCTGGAATAATTCTATTTTCTGCCCAGTCACCTCCTCCAATAACATTTCCAGCTCTTGCAATACCAATTTTAATATTCCTCTTATATTTTAAAAAAGTTCTAAAATATGCACTAGTAATTATTTCTGCTGAAGCTTTTGATGAACTGTACATGTCCTTTCCTCCTAAAAGATCGGACTCTTTATATCCCCTTTTTAATTCGAGATTCTCATAACATTTGTCACTAGTTATAATTAAACATACACATTTTTTTTTGTAAATTTCAAAGTTTCTAAAATATTAGCGGTTCCTAATACATTGGTTCTTAATGTTGTTAATGTATCTCTATACGATCTTAGAACTAATGCTTGGGCTGCTAGATGAAAGATAAAATCGGGTTTTTCCTTCTTTACTATTTTAGATAATTTTTGATAGTTTGTTATATCAAATTCATAATATTTAATTTTCTTTTTGATATTCAAAATTTTGAATAAACTTGGTTTAGATGGAAGTCCGTTTGAAATTCCAACAACATTTCCACCTAAGCTTAAAAACCACAAAGTTAACCAGCAACCCTTAAATCCAGTATTTCCAGTAATTAAAATTTTTTTGTTTGAAAAAGTTTCTTTAAATTTCATTAAAATAATTTTTTCCCAATTATTTTTTTTTCCAATTCCTCTTTATCTCTTAATGTATCCATACAGGCCCAAAAGCCTTCATGTTTATATGCAGCAATTTGATTATCTTTCACAAGTTTTGTCATAGGTTCTTGCTCTAAAATGGTTTGATCATTACTTAAATAATTAAAAATTTTTTTATTAAAAACAATGAAACCTCCATTTATCCATCCTTCATTTTGTTGAATTTTTTCCTTAAAGCTAATCACATTATTTTTGATAATTTGAATATTTCCAAACCTTGACATTGGTCTTACTGCTGTAACTGTAGCTATTTTTTTATTATCTAAATGGAATTTAATTAGTTTTTTTAAATTTACATCACATAAACCATCTCCATAAGTAAGCATAAAATTTTCTTCTTTATGTAAAGTACTTTTTAACCTCAGTAAACGTCCGCCTGTTAAAGTTTCACGGCCGGTATCAATTAAATCAATATTCCAATCTGGAATTTTTAAATTTTTAATTAGTTTTTTTTTTTTTGTTTTTAATTTTATGTTTAAATCTGAATAATTATAATCATAATTTAAGAAGAAATTTTTTATTAATTCTCCCTTGTATCCCAAAGCTAAAACAAAATTTTTAAAATTGTATTTATAATAGTATCTCATAATGTATTCTAGTATAGGTCTATCATTTAACTCAACTAAAGGTTTGGGTTTATCGACCGTTTCCTCAGCAAGTCTAGTACCTTTTCCACCACATAAAATTACAACTTTCATTTTATTTAATTATTTCGGATTTTATAAATTTTAAATTTTTCAAAACAATATTCTTAATAAGATCAAAGGGAACTGAAGGATGAGTTGGAAAATTTATAATATGTTTTGAAATGAACTCTGAGTTTTTGCATGATCCGTTTTTATAGCACAATAAGTTAAAGTTTCTATCTCTTCCATGAAAAATTGTTGAAAACCAGGGGTCCAATTGAAAATTTTTTGAAAATTTTTTTTCGAATAATTTCCTATTTTTCACTAAAAAAGAATATCTCAACCAAGAATATTTATAAATTGTTTTTTTTGGTAAATTATAACACTTTAATTGTGAGTCTAAAAAAGATGCAATTTTTCTCCTGTGAGCTAAGTTTTGTTTTAAATTAGCTAATTGTGATAATCCTAACTCTGCTTGTGCTGAGGAAAGTCTGGCTGGATAGTTCACAGGTTTTTTAAGTTTAAGTTCATCTTTAAAATAAAACAAAATACCAATTTTTGTTAAAAAACTTTGAATATATCTTCCAAAGTTAAATATTTTTGGCGATAATAATAGGTATTCCAAAATGTAAGTAATTAAAATCCTTGTAACATTTAACCTGCTTAAAAAAGGAGTGCAGGCTTGAATTTTTTCGATTTTTTTTGCAAAATTTTTACTGTTGCAAACAATAATACCCCCGGAATGAGTGTTTATCATTTTAGAATGGTCAGATGAGAAATATCCAAAATAGTTCTGAAAAGTACTCAACTTGCTTTTGTGCATTGCATGTGTGTTATCTTCTATAAAAAAAATATCAAATTTTTTTTCAATGTTTTTTAGCTTTTTAATATCGCAATCAATTCCATATGTGTTTTGAATATAAATAATTTTGGTTTTCTTAGTAATTTTTTTTATCATATCATCAATATTTTGATTGAAATTTTTTAGATCTATATCTACATAAACAGGTTTCATGCCTTTATACAAAATTGTATTAGGTACGACAGCACAAGTATAAGAGGGTAAAATTATTTCATCTCCTTTTTTTACATTGATAGCTGAAAGTATATTATAAAGACACATTCTGCCTGTTGCAAATGTATATGCAAATTTATAATCTAACATTTTAGAAAATTGATTTTCATATTTTTTGATTTTTTTTTCATTTCTAAAATCTAATCTACAAAGAGATCTAATCGCAATTTTAAGCTCATTAAAATTTACAGTATTAAAAAAAATATTGTATTTATTATTTATCATTTAGTTTAGATAATATTTTTTTTTGAATTTCATAAAGGTTATTTCTACTAATTAAACTAAAAATTATTTTTTTATAGTTGATATTATTTATTTTGAGCCATTTTTTTTTAATATTTTTTTTAAAAAAATCTGTTGGGTTTAAATAACTTCTTTTACTAATGCAGCCTTTTTTATAGATATAATACCAAAGTTCGGATGCTACATTAATTTCCTCATCACTAGGAAGCTCTTTTTTGTTTGGTAATATTAATGCAGAAAAGACCAAATACGCAATATCAAATCCTTTATCTTTTTTTCCAATTTCAAAATGTTCCCAATCAATTATAAATATATTCTTATTTTTAAAAATAATATTATCAAGTGTTAAATCACCATGTGATGGTAAATTTTTATCAAAATGCCATATTTTTTTATAATGGTTAATAATTTTGATTAGATATTTTTTTGTTTTAGTTATTGGCTGATTATAGTCAACTATCCTTCCATCAATTCGCTTAATATCAATTATTGCGGAATTTTTATTAATTTTTAAGTTTGAGACTAATTTATATTTTTTTTTTTTTTGATACCAATCTAGTCCATTATATTCATTTTTTATTTTTCTTATACCTTGACTACTATAAGATATTTTTCTTATCACCTTCTGATTTGGTAAAAATAAGGTAATTATCTTATTATTATGACTTTGATTTCTAATTAATGATGTCAAACTACTCGTAGATTATTAGATAATTGTTTTTAAAAAAATAATAAACATTTTTTATATATAATTTAAATTTATTTAAATTATATTTATTGTTAATTATTAATTTCTTTTGAAAAAATGGATTAAATGTATTTACGTAAAAATCCTTTTGATTAATAAGTACAAAAGTAAGCGTTCTTAAATTGCAGTGAATAAAAATTCTAAATAACGACAAACATTTTTTTAGGATTTTTTTGTTTTTATTTTCAATAATTAAAAACTTGTTTAATGACTTATTGGTAATTAATTTTTTTTTTATCCTAATATAATCTTCTAGTGTACAATAAATTAAAAATTTTTTATCTTTGTTTTTGATTTTATTTAAAAAATTTTTGTCATATATTGAAATTTTACTTAAAGCTTTTGAATCTTTTAAATCTAAACATTCTAATAATATTTTTTTATTAATCATTTTATTTTTCTGCAATAATTATAATTGAAGGTGAAAACATTCTAAGTTTAAATATTTTAAAAATTATGTACTCTAAAATTCCCGCAATTTTTTTTCTCATAGTAATTTTCTTTAATGGAAGCTTAGAGCAAACTTTAAAATTGTTAAAGTTTGAGTTATAGTCAATTATTTGATCTGGAATTCTATAATCAGGCCATGCAGAATATAACTTCAAAGTTTTAAAACCAGTTCCAGTTAAAATTTTATTTAATTGTGAATATGAATAAATCCAAGTTTTATAAGGTTTACCTTTAAATATCAGTGAAATTACATTTGAAATAGATTTTGGCAAAATAGTAGTGAATAATGTTCCATTATGGGGATCTTTTAATCCAAAAAACATTTTATAATCATAACGATTTTCTATTGCTAAGTATAATTTACCATTTTTTTTTAGAGAGTTATAAATTTTTTTAAGAAATATTTTTTGTATTTGACCTGGATTAGATCCGTCATTTTTGTTATTTTTTCTTTCATTTAAGTATTTATTTACTACGACCTGATTTGTTTCTCCTACCCATTCCAACACTCCGTTAACGATTGCAATATCCATTGAAGTTTTTTTCAAATTTATTTTCCTTAAATTTTCGTGAAGCAATTGAATGTTTTTAAGTTTATTTTCTTTAGCTCTTTTGGAGAGAAATATTAAAGAATCCTCTGTTTGATCTATGCCTATTACTTTTTTTACCCTTTTTGCTAAAGGAATAGTAATTGCCCCCCACATACATCCAAAATCAACAGCTAGTTCATTCCCTTTTAAATTTAGAAGATTTAAACCTTTGCTTCTTTTTTTTGAATAGATGGCATCTATTAGAAAATCTTTATTTAAGTTCTTTACGGCAGCTCTAGTGCCTAGTTTATTTATATTATCTAAAAATTTTTTATTATCTGTTTTATCTAAATTTGACCAATAACCTTTTGGCTTCAAAGAATAAATATTATTATTAATTTTACTAGATTTTGAAATGTTTTTTATAATTTCTTTCATTTAATCATTTTTTTTAGCATAATATTATTTTTGTTTATAAATTCATCTATCTCGCTTATTTTAAATATCTTTCGATTAAATGCAAAAATTTCAATAGATTGTCCTTCAAATTCTTTAATAGGTTTTTTTAAATTAAATGTATTTGAAGAGTAATAAATACATTTAAAATCACTATTAAATAAATATTTTGTAATCTCGTCTAATTTATAGTTTGACGCACTAAAATTATGTTCTATTTGCAGAACTCCTATATATTTCAATTTTTCATATAAATTTTTTAAAATTAAAAACTCCGAACCCTCACAATCAAGTTTTATAAAATCAAAAAATTGATTTTTTTTGAATTTCTTTTCAAGAAATAAATTCGCATTTCTAACGGAAATTTTTTCAAAATTTTTTTTATTTTTAAAAAGAAGACCTCTTGACCCGTAAGCGTATTTTTGAAATAGTCCCGATTGATTTGGATTAGATAAATAATCAAAGCCATCAAAGTCTAATAATGCTATTTCAAAAAATTTAATATTTTTAATTTTATTTTCTTTTATATTTTTATTTAAAATAAAACCACAATCTCTAGAAGGCTCGAATGCAAAAACATTTTTAAAATATCTTGACATGACCATTGCATTTGATCCAACACTTGCACCAATATCTAATGCTATATGATTTTTATTTTTTTTAACTAATCTTGTCATTTTTGATATATTTTTATAAATTATATATAGATAATCCCAATTCATTACTGAAGGATTATAATAATGATTACAATGCCAAAATAAATTAACATTATATTTACTTACAAAAGATTTGATAATAAAGTTGAAATATATTAATTTTTTGGAATTAGACAAAATTTTGTAAGAAAGAAATAACACTCTCCATAAAAAAGATTTTAACCTCAAATTTTTTAAATTTCTAAATGATTTAAATAAAATTTTAAAGTAATGTTTAATAATTAAATTGTTTTCAAAGTACTTATACTTTTGAAAATAAAGAGGTTTTTTTTGGGAAAAATATATATTATATCCAAGATTTAGTTTATTAATTTTGCTCAAATATTCATTTTTTACTATTTTGTTATTCTCTTTATAGCTTGGATTTTTATAAATTTTATTTTTAAAAAAAATAGTTTTTTTATTATTTACAGATATATTCTGTATATCTAAATTTTTTTTTATTACCTTTACAAAATTTGCATCTAAATCTTGAAGAGCTTTATTTGCTTCCCATCCAATACTTTTCTCATAAAAATGTCCATTAATTGAATTTTCTGTTATATAATCAAATCCAACTAAATTAACTTTTTTAAACCCAAAATATTGAGCGATACCAATTCCTGCATATAAACTATTCTGTGACATAGTAAATTCTTCATGCAGTAAAAATTTATTTTGATTATAATTACTTCCTTTTTTAAATTTTATATAAAAAATATTTTCTTTTTTAAGAAATCTCTTATTTGTTTCACAAACAAATACTGGGTGTTTATAATTAAAACGTCCTAAGTTAATCATTTCTTTGCCTGACTTTGCTAGTGAGATTTTTCTTGTAAATGGATTTCTGTACATTGGTCCAAAATAATACGGGTGAAGAGTATAGTCAGCCACAACATTCAATTTATTAAAATCTTTATGTAAAAACATCCAAGTACAAACTATTGAGTATTTGTCTCTAAAGTCTGCCAAATCTGTATATTTTATACTTGCTCCATTGCCAAAAATATAACATTCCTTATTTTTGTATTTATTATGAAATTTCTTATTTCTAGCTAGCACATCCATTCTTGAACTATATTCCCTGTTCTTCAAAAAAAGATTTTGGATTTTTGTAGTGGATTACTTTATTATTAATAAAATGAAGAATTTGATCACATTCTTTGATTACATTGAAGTCATGAGAAATTAATACTGTAGTCATGACATTTCTTTTTTCCTTAAGTTTCTTAATAACAAAACTCTGGGCACTGATATCTAGAGAATTTGTTGATTCATCCATTATTAAAAATTTTGGTTTCTTAAAAAGAGCTCTAGCTATTCCAACCCTTTGTTTTTGACCGCCGGATAAATTAAATCCAAACTTTCCAATCATTGTATCTTCTTTTTTTGGAAGTTTTGTTATAAACTCAGATGTCATAGAAATGTCAATTGCTTCCTTATAATTAGTGATATCATTTGTATCTTTTTCAAACGTAATATTATTTTTGATACTATCGTTAATTAAAAATGTCTCCTGGGGAACGTAACTGATATAGTTTCTCCAGGTATCAGCATGATTTTGGATATCTAAATCTCCATAATAAATGTTTCCATCATAACTGTGAAGCAAGCACATCAATATATCTGCAAATGTTGTTTTACCAGATCCTGATTTTCCATAGATACCAATTATTTTATTTAATTCTAAATCAATCGATAAATTTTTAAAAATGAAATTTTTTTGACCTTCATATTTAAATGACAAATTGTTAATAATAATTTTATTAAAAGTTTTATTTTTTTCAAATTTAAGTCTATCATCATCCAAAATCTTTGACTCAATATTATTTTGAATTGAGATAATTTCTTTTGAAATTAAATTAAAAGAAGGTTTATAGAATTTAGTCGCCGTAAAAGCGCCTGTTATTTGTTGAAAGGCAGGAATCATTCTTATTGTGATCAAGGAAATTAAAGCTAGCAACGAAATTGTTTCTGCATTTGAATAGTCTAATATTGTGAACAATATACAGATACTAAGTAATATTATTACAGCTAAAAACTCTATTATAAATCTTGGAAGTGCAGAAACAAGTCTTTGAAAGAATAAATAATTCTGATTTGTTTTATTTTTATTTTTAAATTTTTTAATTAATAATGAGGAAAGATTAAGAATTTTTCCAACTTTAAAACTTAAAATACCATAGTTTATTAAATTTAAAATTTCCTCCCTTATTACAATTGATTTTTCACCAAAATTTTTTAATTTTTTTTTAATACTTAAAATAAATGTTAAAGAAACAGCAAGTATTATTAAAATTCCAGGTGAAGCATAAATACCACTTATTATTAAAATAACAATCAAAGCTCCAATCATAACAGATAACTCTCTTGCTATTATCAAAACCGCTCTTACATAATTTGATGTGTTTAAGACTTCTTCGTTAAGATTTCTAATGATTTCACTCTTGTTTCTCTTAATGTGTTCGCTGTAAGGTTCAATTACATACTTATGAAAAAGATTGTTAGATAGTGTCAAATAAATATCTCTGAATAATTTTAATTCAAAATATATTACAAAAAAGACAATTACACTTTTTATCAAAAAAGCAAAAATAATAAAAATCGCCGAAAAAATTATTACTTTTGTTTCATTGAATTCTTCAATGAAGATATAAATTTTATTTGGTAAAAAATTTAAAAAACTTTCGAAATCTATTAATGATGAAATAAAAACTGGGACAAGAGTTATGCTAAATAACTCTATTACAGATGATATTACCATCCCAAAAATAAGAAAAATAAAATAGTAAAATTTTTTATCTAAAATTAACTTTAAATTATTAATCACCTTAATTTTTATTTTATATTCTTCTCAACCATTTCACAGATAATATGTAAAATAGTTATATGAATTTCTTGAATAATTTGGGTATTCTTTGAGGGAACTATAATGCAAATATCTGATTTTGCTTTTAAATGACTTCCTTTTTTTCCAGTTAAGGTGACGATTTTAATTTTTTTATTCTTTGCTGACTTAATTGCTTTCAGAATATTTTTAGATTTTCCTGATGTTGTGATTCCAATAAAAATATCGTCTTGTTTTCCTAGTCCTTCTATTTGTCTAGAAAAGACTTGATCAAAATTATAATCATTTGAAATACTTGTTAAAATAGATGTATCTGTATTTAAAGCTATTGCTGGCAGAGCTTTTCTTTTCAAGTTAAGTTTTCCTATGAATTCAGCTGCTATATGTTGAGCATCAGCGGCACTTCCTCCATTTCCAGCTAACATGATTTTATTATTTTTTGAAATAGTCAATTTAATTAAATTAACTAAATCATCTAGCTTTTTTTGAAAAATTTTATCTTTCAATACAAATTGAATAATTTTTTGGTGATCAATTAAATGTTTTTTTATATCTTTATATTTCATTTATCTTTCAGCTGTCCAAATTTTCAAGCCAGAATTAACAAATCTTAGATTTTCAAATATAGCACCATGTTTTTTTAAGTCTTTTTTTATTTTTTCTTGATAAATAGGAGAAGAATAAACCAACAAATATCCACTCTGACCTGCTCCTAACAATTTTCCCCCTAAAGCTCCATGTTTTTTTACAAGCTTATAAATTTTATCAATTTTTTTGTTAGTGCTATAGGGTGAAATTTTTTTCTTTAATTCCCAAGATAGATCTAGCATGTCCCCAAATTGTTTTATATTTCCTTTTAACAAACATTTTTTCATGTCTGTTGATATTTTTTTAATTTTCTTAAAATTAGAGATATTAATTTTTTTCTTACTACTTTTTTTTTGAATAGATGACGAATTTCTTGATTTGCCGATACTAAATAACATTAAATTATGTTCAAGTTCATTTACTGTTTCATCATATACTCTTAATGGATTTACAATAATATCTTTGTCATCTAATTCAATCCAATTGAAACCACCATAAGCAGTTGAAAAAAAATCTTGCCATCCCCCTTTTATTCCAAGATTAATTCTTTCTGCTTGGTACGCAAGATTGCAAACAGAATTTAAATCCATTTTGTTATTTTTTTCAAGCTCGTTAAATACTGAAATTACTGCTACAGCTATAGAAGAAGATCCACCAAGACCAGTACCAGATTTAAAATCAGATAAAATTTCCAAATCAAATCCAAATTTTGGTTTAACAAGTTTTAAACATTCTAAAATAAGATTGCCTTTTTTTTTTCAATTTCTTTATAATGTTTGATTTTAATCGCACTTCGCATTGATCTATTAATTATATTTACTTTATTATCAGATCTTAATAATAAGGAAATTGTTGAAAACTTATTTATAGTAGATGATAAGATTTCACTATTATTATTATTCATAATATCAGAAAAATCTGTACCCCCTCCAGAAAAACTAACTCTTGCTGGAATTCTTGCTCTTATAATTTTTCTTTTTTTAAAAAAGGATGATAGGTAATCTTCATAATCTAGTACTCCAAGTATTTCATGATTTTTTTTTAAAACAGGAATTGCTAAATATTTACCACGATTATTTGTTAACTTTTCAAAAGCTCTTAATATTTTATTTTCTGGATCATCCGAATAAACATATACAAAATCCTTCCTGGCAATATTATAAATATGTGTATTCAAGTTTGGGTTTTTTTCGATAAATCTTCTAATATCTCCATCAGTCACTGAACCAATACACTTGTTTAAATTATCAACAATAAAAAATATCGGTCTATTATTTTTAAAAACAAATTTTTTAATTCTTTCTAATACATTTTTAAATTTTGTATTTTTTTTAAAAACTAAATAATTATCGTCCAGTTTAAACATTATCTTTTAACATATTTAAGTTATTTTTTTTAAACGCATTATAAAAAAATTTCTTAAATAAAAATTCTGAAATTTTAAAATCTAATAAATCGTCAATATCGTATGAACAAATATTAGGCATATAATAATATCCAATTTTATGCCCAAATCTATTTTTTAGTTTAGATAATACCGATGATCCAATAACTTCTATAGCTCCATTTGCCATAAATACGGGAGGTAAATCTTGTCTTCGTTTTTCAGACATTTTTTTTGGGTACAAATCTTTAAGATATTTTTTCTTTAAAGTTTTAAGCCAAAACGGAGGGTAAGTACAATTAGATATTGATCTAACACTGGTATAATTACCCAAAGAAATTTTTTTTATACAGTTATCTATATCTTTACCAGTTCTAAACGGATTTGTGGGTCTTAAAAAGACCAAAACATCAATTTTATTCTTATAATTTTTTATAAAATTTTTTATTACATCTAAATCTGACGACAAAGAAGTTGCAAATTTTTTTGGTCTTAAAAAAGTCTCTGAACCAAATTTTTTTGAAGTTCCCAAAATTTTATTTGAGTCTGATGATACTATAATAGAATTTACTAATTTTGACTGTTTTGCACTTTTAATGGCATAATATATTAAAGGTTTTCCATTAAATATTTTAATATTTTTATTCTTTAATCCAATTGATCCAGATCTTGCAGGTATTAAAGCAACAATATTCATTAAACGTTTGAAGAATTATTTATCTTATAAACTTTATAAAACTGGACTAATTCTTTTATTCCATCATCTATACTATAAATATTTTTATACCCTGTATTTTCAAGTTTTTTATTTGATACTCTATAATTTCTTTTATCAATATCTTTTTTATAATCATTACAAGTAATTTTAAAATTCTTCACAAATTTTTTAATTCTTAAACATAATTCTAGCTTGGTTAAATTTGCATTACTCAAACCATGATTAAATACTTGACCTTTAAATTTTTTTTTATTTTGAATTGCATATATAAAAACTCTACAAACGTCTCGAATATGAATGTAATTTCTTACAAATGATTTTTCAAAAATTGTTATTTTTTTTAATTTTACAGCTTTATAAGTGAAATCATTTACAAGTAGATCAACTCTCATTCTTGGCGAAACACCAAAAACCGTAGCTAATCTAAATACAGTAGAATTTTCTCGCTCCATTAAAATATCTTCAGATATTTTTTTATCTTTTCCATATAATGAAATTGGGTTCAAGGGTGTGGCCTCATTACAAAATGAATCAGGATTTGTTGTTCCATATCCACTATTGCTATTTGGATAAATTACAAATTGTGATTTACTTAAATTATTTTTTAATAGTTTTATACTGCTTTTATTTACCTTGGTAGATATTCTTGGAAATTTTTTACAAATTGGTGCTCCAACGTAACCTGCGAGAGGGATTATTAAATCGTTTTTATTTAACAACTTTTTAATATCAGATAACTTAGTTACATCTCCTTTGATTATGTTTAATTTTTTGTTATGAGCTATATGACCTAGGCTATTTTGATTAAAAATAAATTTATCTAATATTGTAACATTATAGCCTTTTTCTAAAAGCATTTCTGATAATACACTTCCAATATAGCCTGCTCCACCTGTGATTAAAATTTTCATTAAAAACTTATACTAAAGCTATCACCTTTACGCTTAAGATTTGGATTATGCGTATCATTTTTACAAACATTACAAATTGTTTTTTGGGTTATTTCCTTTTGATTTCCAAATTCAGATCTCGCAGAAACATATTTGGCATTATTCCAAATTTTTTGTAAATCATTATTAAATATATTCCCAAAATCAGCTTTAACATCATCAACTATACAACATGCAGAAATATTTCCATCCCAGTTAACTACCATTCCACTCCAAGGCCAATGACAGGGATCAGGAGTTTTTTTCTTAAGATATGAAGAATAAATTAAGTCCTCATTTTTTGGTAACCATTTTTTTGAACTATTTAGAGCAGGATTAACTTGAATTTTCGCAACATTAAATTGATCAACATTTAACTCTCTGCTCAATGTTTTGAATTCCTCTATTTCATGCTCATTATGCTTCATAGCCATCATTGTTGTTTCTATTATAGGATATTTCAAACTTAATCTTTTCTTAATACTAACAACCTCTTTAATATTTTTCAAAACTGTGTCCAGGTCTCCATTAATTCTATATTTTGAATAAGTTTCTGAAGTTGTTCCATCAAGATCAATATGTAGGACAGTTAATCCAGATTGAATTAAATTTAAAAGGAAATCATTTTTATATTTAATTGAAAAATTAGTTGATAAATTTGTATAAATGTTTTTTTCAGAACAGAGCTTTATCATATCTGGAAGAAATTTTAATAAAGTGGCCTCTCCCCAGTTTTGAAGATAAATAGCAAGAGCTGAACTTTCAATTTTATTTAAAATTTTTTTAAACTGATCAATTTTTAAAATTCCTTTTTTTCTCGAGTCAATTTTAAGACCAGTGGGACATAGTGGACATCTTAAATTACATGAATTCGTTGGCTCTACAACGTAATGGTATGGTAAGCTATTTAATATTGTTAATTTTTTATCTTCTTCTTTTCTAGCCAACAAAAAATTTTTAATTCTTTTTTCATCAAGGAAATCTTCCGGAATGTGTGAAATAAATTTATAATCTTTTTTATCTAAATTTTTTATATCAATCATTATTCGAATTTATATATTTGATAATTAAATTTGAAACAAAATTAATTTGTTTTTTAGTTAAATTTGATGAAGATGGCAAATGTACAGCATACTTTGATATATATTCTGAAATTATAAGGTCTTTACTTGACAAATGTAGGAATTGTTTTGCTTTAGAAACAGTGTTAATCATTGGTCTACATTCAACTTTATTTTTTTTCATAAAGTCTATAAAAGCTTTTCTTGAAGTTTTTTTGGGAAGAATAATTGTCATTAACCACATTGTGACACTAGAATATTTTTCTTTAGGCATCAGACGTATATTTTTTAAATTTTTTAATTTGATTTCATATAATTTTTGAATTTCATGTCTTCTTTTTATAACTGTAGAAAATTTTTCAAATTGAGCCAAAAGAACTGCAGCTTGTAAATTTGTAAGTCTATAATTAAAACCTCTTTCTATACATTTATATTTTATTTTTTTTGAAATACCATGATCTCTTTTTATTAAAGCGTTTTTGTAATCTTTTTTATTTCTAAAAATCAAAACACCACCCTCGCCACTGGTAAAGACTTTATTTCCAAAAAAGCTAAAGCAACTTATGTCACCAAACGTTCCAGCATATTTTTTTTTATATTTTGACCCAATTGCTTCTGCTGTATCTTCTATGACTTTTAAATTGTTTTTTTTTTGCTATGTTTAAAATTCTATCCATTTTAGCAGGATGTCCGAATGCGTGAACAACCATTATGCACTTTGTTTTTTTTGTTATTTTTTTTTCTAATAAATCTGGATCTATATTCCATGTATCATCAACATCTACTAAAACAACTTTTGCACCAGTAAGAGAAATCATATTTGCAGGTGATATCCAGGTAAGATTAGGACAGATTACCTCGTCTCCTTTTCCAATATTAAGACAATCTAGGGCCAAGTGTAATGCAACGGTGCAATTTGAAACCGCTAAACAATATTTTTGATTAAAAATATTTCCAAATTTTTTTTCAAATTTTTTAACAAATAAACCTTGAGAAGAAATCCATTTGGTTCGAATGCATTCAGATACGTATTTTTTTCGTTTCCCCAAAACTTAGTGTCAAAAATTGGTATCATTTAATTTAATTTTAAAAGTTTATAGTCTGGTTAGAGCCAATATCTAAATTTTTTTTCTAATTTACTATCTTCTATAGTTTTAATTTTTTTTCCATCACCAAAAAATTTTGGTGCTTTATGAAGAGTTTCAGAAACTGTTTTAATTCCTTCTGGACCGAGAGAAGCAGACTGGTCAGTACCCCACATTGACCTTTCCAAAGTAATATGACGCTCAATATACTCGGCACCCAATATCCAAGCAAATATAGTTGGGGAAACAGTGCTTTCGTGTCCACTATAACCAACTTCACATTTATATTTTTTTTTATAAGTAGTAATTAAATTAAGATTAAGATTTTCTTCTGGGCAAGGATATGAAGAAACTGTATGCATCAATACAAAGGGACATTTATTTTTTTTAAATATTTTAATTAATTTATCTACATCTTTAGAAGTACACATTCCTGTAGAAACAAAAGTTTTTTTTCTTTCTTTAGCAACTAAGTTTACAAAATCAAAATTTGTAGCCATTGCAGATGCAATTTTATTAAATTTAGTCCTAAATTTTTTCATTTTTTTTTGGCTTTGTTGATCCCAACATGACAAAAACCATGGAATATTTAATTTTTTGCAATATTTGTCTATTATTGAATATTGATTTAAAGAAAACTCAATTTTTTTTTTATATTCAAGATAAGTAATAAGTCCCCAAGGAGTTTCTCTCAAAATATCCTTTTGATGTTCTGGAACACAAATGTCGGGATCTCTTTTTTGAAATTTAACTGCATCAAATTTATTTTTTTTTGCAAGATCTATTAATTTTTTAGCTAGAGTTAAGGACCCATTATGATTAATCCCAATTTCAGCGATTAAAAAAGGTTTTTTTCTTTTCATAAATTATTTTAATTGTATTTTTTTATAGCTTTCTCATAATCTATTGGAATTCCAATATCAATAAAATTATCTTTAAATACCTTGTAAACAATCACGTTATTTTTATGACACTCAGTCGAAAGAATATCCTTTTCAAAAGAGAAGGTTTTTCTTTTTAATTTAAAAAATCTTTTTGAGACAATATAAGACCCATTGTTAACCCAGCCTTTTTTTGAGATATTATTTTTTTCATGAAAACCTATAAGAAAATTTTTTTTATATATTTTTAATCCACCAAATCTACTAATATTTTTGACAAAAGATCCACCAATTAAAATTTTGTTATTAACTTTTTTTTGATTATAAAATTTTATAAAATCTAAATAATTAATATTACTCAATGTGTCACAATTAATTACTAAAAAAACTTTACCTTTTATATTTTTTATACAGTTTTTTATCGCTCCACCTGTTCCTAATGGAAAATTTTCTCTAATAATCTTAATATTTTTTATATGTTTATATTTTTTAACAAACAAATTGCTTTTGTAATGAACTGTTAAAAATATTCTAAAGTTATGTTTGTTCAGTTTCTCTAAAATTAAGTCAAGAACCGAAAAATCCTTGTAAATTTTCATTAAGGGCTTAGGTTTACCTTTTGAAATTTTTCTTAACCTTTTTCCAAAACCACCTGCTAATAAAATAACTTCATTAATCTTATTATAAGTCATATTTATAAATCAATAATCATTTTCAATATTTTTAATTATTTTAATAAATTTTTTATCTAAATCTTCAGCATATTGAGCAAAGTTTTTTCTGAATTTTGATAAAATTTTTTGTCTTTTTTGATTATACCACCACTTGTTTGTATCTTTAGATATTTTATTAATTGCTACTGCTGCAGATTTAATGTCTTTATAAATAATTCCAGCATTACATAAATCTTCATAATAATATAAAACCTTTTTTGGAATATTAAACCATTGATTTGAGTTCAAAATTAATATGACTGGTTTGTTCAAAGAGATTAATTCAAGTACTCCAGTACTATTATAAAAAAATATCGATAATTTACTGATTCTATATATTTTATTTATCTTATCGCTTTCATTTACGAATTTAATTTTTGGTTTAAAACTTTTCCAAAAGTTGACATCTCTATGATATTCCTTTAATTGACCATTTTTTTCTCTTTTCAAAGGTTTTAAAAAAATTTTACTTTGGTTATCTTCATTTAAATTTTTTATAAACTTTTTAACATTATTTAGTTTATCTAAATACTCCTTGTAAGTATTCCAACTATATCTAGAAGGAAATCTGTCTGGTAAAAATAACGTAATTTGACTTGGTTTTCTTAATAAATAATAGTAGTTTTTTTTTTTAAAATTCTTGTTACAAAAAATTTTATAAACACATTTTGATTAGTGTATTCTTGTTTTTCTAAACCCCAGCCCCAGGTTAGATAAATATCTGGAGTTAAAATTTCACAAGGTTTTTCAAGATGAAATCTAAAGTTTTCATATCCTGCTCCATGCTGCATTATCAAATATTTGGTAGATCCAAGTATTTTTTCAGCAGTCCATATTTTGAATAATTCATCTGAGTTAAAATTACTTGCTGTTATTATTAATTTTGTTTTTTTTGGATATGGAAGTTTTTTAGATTTCTTTACGTTTTCTTTATATCCCTCTAAAATACAAATAGGTATAAAATCAAAAACTCTTGAAAAAAGAAAAGTTTTTAAAGGATCTCCTTTGAAAAATACCTGTGTTTTTACCCTATTTCTTAAACGCAAATTTCTTTTCTTAATAAAAAATGGCTCTCTTCTCCAAAATACTGGAAATTGAAACAATCTAAGTTGAGATTTAAATAAAATTGATTTTGACAAATATGTTTCTATAAAAAATACATCTTTTTCTCTACTTAATTTTTTAGATAAAAAATTTATAACTTTAGTAGAAAATTTTTTTTCAGTTATAGAATTTTGATTTTTATTTGATTCATTTATGTAATTAATTTTAATATTCTGCTTCTTCTTAAAAAATTTGAATAAATTCAAATATAATTTTGTATTCCAATTTGGATCATCACATAATAAATTTATGTCGGAAGTTCCCTGCGAGCAAAATTGTGTTTCTTTTTTAAAAGAAAATTCAATTGAATTAAATTTATCTGAATTTAATACTTTATTAACGGTATAAAAACGATTGATGATAATTTTAATATACCAATTAAGCCAATTTCCTAGAAGTATTCTCCAGTACTTTTTTGGATATTTTTTTTTATGTATATAATTGAGTCTATTAATTAAAAAGTCTTCTAAATCATCATAGTACATTAAAAATTTTTTTTGTGAGACTAAAATTTTTTTCTTTAAGTATGATTTGTCATCAAAAAAATTATCTCCAGATAAATTTAAATAATCATCACTACACCACTCTGCAATAAATATTTCTGATGATTTATCGATAGTTTTAAATTTCCCGACTTTTAAAATTTTTTTCTTCTTCATTACTAATTTTAACTAATTAATTATTTAAAATATTAAATAAATAACTATAATCACACAACTTAATCATCAACTATTTTTAAGTAAAAGATTAGTTTATTATTTAATTGTGTTTTGTTTATGAAAGCTTTTTTTTTGGACAGAGATGGTGTTTTAAACCATGACAATGGATATGTATATAAAATAAATGATCTAAAATTTATTGATGGTGTTTTTCAATTTATTAAAGAAATAAAAAAAAAAAAATTTCTAATAATTGTTGTCTCAAACCAATCAGGTATAGCAAGAGGTTATTTTAGACCTAATGATGTAAAAAAATTTAATGAAGAAATGAATAAGAAAATTTTTTTTAAAACAGGTTATAAAATAGATAGATTTTATTTTTGTCCTTATCATATTGATGGACAAATTAGTCGTTTTAAAAAAGATACAGATTTTAGAAAACCTGGAAACAAAATGATAGAAAAAGCAATTAATGATTTTAAAATTACAAGAGATAGTAGTTTTCTTGTTGGGGACAAAGAAACTGACATTTTATCAGCAAAAAAAAGTAAAATTAAAAGTTTTCTTTTTAATGAAAAAAATTTATTTAATTTTTATCAAAATAAAATTGAAAAGTTCCTATAAAAATCAAATTTTATATTTAAATTTTTTACCCTGAGGTCTTTCATTATTAGGAGGGAATGATATTCTTTTTTCCTTAAAATATTTCTTTCTGAAATTTCCATCTTTTTTTAAATTGTAAGTAATATATAATTGAGTTCTATTAAAATGGCTTTGATTTGACTTAGATCTATGTGGGATATAGTGATTAAAAAAAAGTACATCTCCTGGATTAAGTTCAATACTTTTAAAATCAGGTTTATTTAATTCATTAACTTTCAAAGGTTTGAAAATTCTGCCGATACTTCGGTTTTTATTATTCCCAGAGACGTCAAACTCTAAACAACCATTTATTTTCGTACTTTTTTCTATGGATACAAGAATTGAAATAAAATTTTTTGAAAATTTATTCCAGCCGCCTTGTGAATCTTGGTGCAATTTATCTGCTCTACATCCCGAAGGTTTAAAGTTTATTTTTTCCTTAAAAAGAATGCATTTTCCATTCATTAAAAAGTGTAAGATTCTGTGAATTTTTTTATTATCTAGAAATTTCTTCAAACCGTTGTGAAAATCATAAAAATACTCAGCTCTAACTAAAATTTCTTTATTTCCATTTAAAATACTATTTTCATAGTATTTCATAATTTGATTTGATGTTGGTTTAGTTTTTTTAATAATCTTTGTAAATGTTTTTAAATTTTTTATAGATTTACTGTTAATAAAATTCTTTATTATACAATAGCCGAATTGATTGTAATTTTTTTTTAACTTAACAAGTTCCATTTAAACATTTTTAGTTTTTCACAATGTAGCACGGTCTACTTGTAAAGGGAAATTTTTGTATAAGTGGTTTTTTTTTAATTTTTTTGAAATAAAGATCTACTCCTTTAGTGTCTCCATGAGCATAGCCATAATTATCTAATAGAATTATACCACCTCTAGATACTCTTGGGTAAAGATATTCTAAAGAACAAAAAGTGCTTTCAACAAAATCAATATCAATATTAAGTAATGAAATTTTTAAATGTGGATTTTTTTTTATATATTTGGGTAAAGTTTTTGTTATATCGCCAGCAATCAACTCAAAATTTTTTGTGCCTTGAGTTCTAAAAATTTGTGACATTTGTTTTTTTGAAATCGAGCTCGATCCTGCGTTTTTAATCCAGTTTTTTCGAATTTCTTTATCCTCTTTATATTTTGTGTTTGGAAATACATCGCTAAAAACATCAAACGCAATTATTTTTGAGGTGTTTTTGGATCCAAAAAGTTCTCTCATTAGTCCAAACCTTGCTAATGAAGTTCCCTTAAAGACACCACATTCAACCAATTCGCCACTGACATTTTTAACTTTTTTAAAAATTTCATAGTGACAAATAAGTTTTGCTAATCTTTCAGAATTCATAGTCAAGTGAAAATTAGTTTCATAATCATACATTTTTTTAAAATCAGGGAATTTAATGGTCATAGTTTTTTTATTTTAATGAAATATTATAATGCACATTCTAAAAAAAATTTATATAAGTTTTTTTAATGACTCAAATTATTTGCACACATTAAGTAATTTTGTTTTATTTCTTTAATATTACAATTTCTATATTCTAAGATTTTAAATGTTTTGCTAAATTTTTTATCTTTAATGATTTTCCAGTACCATCCTCTTTGTTTCAATGGTAAATGATCGTCTTTTTTTCTATAATTGTGACTTAATTCAAATGCGCAAATATACTTTGAATACTTGTAAATAAATTTTTCTCTGTCAAACTGAAAAGCTTTAGATGCTAAATTTAGATGCCCAAAATTTAAGTTTATAAATAAATCTTCTCTTTTAAATATTTTAAATAATCTATCGAACTCAGCTGGTTTCTGCAAAAGTAGTAAATTTTTTTTATCAATTGAACCTTCTGTTTCTAAACAAATTTTGATTTTTTTTTTTTTTGCGTATTTCAAAATTTTCCTCAAGCTTTTAATAAAATTTAACCACGACTTATTATAATTGCTTTTTAGACCATTATCCCAAATAAAATCAAAATTTCTATTTTTATTTTCTAAATTTTCTTTTGGATCTCCAATAAATCCTGGATGAAATGTATAAATCTTACAATTATATTTTTTTGCAAAATCAATCGACTTATATATCTGTCTTATACTTTTTTGTCTAATTTTCTCATTATAGGATGCAATATTTATAACTAATCCTTCTTTTGGAACTGGAAAATAGTTATGCAATAAAAAATTATTTTTTTTCTTTAATTTATTAAAATTATTTAATGTTTTTTCATATTTATGATTAGAGCCTATCTCAATGTTAAAAATATTATTTTTGTTTAAAAGTTTAATTGCTTTGTATACTGAGTGTCCATTTTTTAAAAATGTTGTTGAAATATAAAGATTTTTTATCATTATTTTTAAATTAGAAATAAATTAATTTTTTTATTTTATATTAGCTTTTATTATAATAATTAGTATTAACAAGATTTATATTTATCTATGATTAAATTTTATATTTTATGAAAACGGTTTACATAGCAATGTCATTTGATTTTATTCATCATGGCCATATGAGAATATTGGATGAAGGAAAGAAATATGGAGAAATTACATTAGGACTTCTTACTGATAAAGCAATCTCTGAAAGGAAACAAATACCATATCTAAACTTTGAACAAAGAAAACATATTGCTGAAAATTTAAAAGGTATTAAAAAAATTGTTAAACAAAACGAATGGGATTATTCAAAAAATATTAGCAAATATAAACCCAATTTTTTTATACATGGAGATGATTGGAAAATAAATGATACAAATTTGAGAAATAAAGTAATAAAATTATTATCTAAATATGGTGGTAAACTTATAGAGGTTCCACACACTAAAAATATTTCCTCATCAAATCTAAAAAAAGGATTATATAATACGGGTGTTTCTCCAGAAGTTCGTGTGTCTTCGTTAAGACGTAATCTCAACAATAAAAAAATTTTAAGATTTATTGAGGCTCATAGCCCTCTCTCAGCAATAATAACAGAAAATTTAATATTAGAGAGTGATGGAGAAAAAAAATTTTTTGATGGTTTTTGGTCAAGTTCATTAACGGACTCAACTTTGCTAGGTAAACCAGATATTGAAGCAATTAATGTAGCTCAGAGATTATCAAATATAAATAACATTTTTGAAGTTACTACAAAGCCGATGATAGTAGATGGAGATACTGGTGGATTACCAGAGCATTTTGCAATTAATATTAAAGCAATGGAAAGACAAGGAGTGTCTGCTGTAATTATTGAGGACAAAAAAGGTTTAAAAAAAAAACTCACTATTAGGAAACGAGGTAAAGCAAGAGCAGGAAGATATTGATATTTTTTGTGAAAAACTAAAAATAGGGGTAAAGAACAAATTGTCTGATGACTTTATGATCATTGCAAGAATTGAAAGTTTAATTTTAGAAAATGGTATGGATGATGCTCTAAAAAGAGCAGCAAAATATGTTCACGCAGGTGCTGATGGAATTATGATACATTCTAGAAAAAAAGCTCCAGATGAAGTATTTGAATTTGCTAAAAAATTTAGAGATAATAGTGATAAAACATTGGTTTGCGTTCCAACAAGCTTCAATAAAGCACTTCTCAAAGATTTTGAAAAAAAATATTTTAATTTGGTTATTTATGCAAATCATATGCTTCGAGCTTCATACGAGTCTATGGAAAGAGTGGCTACAGAAATATTAAAAAATAATAGAACTGCTGAGATAGAAAAAGACATAATAAGTATTAAAAAAATATTGAAAATTATACCTGGAACAGTTTAAAAATGTTGTATTCCCAAACTCTTAAAGAAATAAGGAATATTCATTACTCTTATCAAAGAAAAGATAATTGGGATAATTTTAAAATAGATATAGATAATTTTAAATCAAATCCTTACACGTTTTTAAAATGGCGTCTCTACTTAGAAACAAGTTCTTTAATACTTTACTTCCTGGTCAGAACTAATATTAAACCAAATCAAATTTCATTATTCTATGCTTTTCTTGGAATTTTAACTTTGTTTTTTTTAAGTCTCCCCTTTGAAAGTAAAATATTTATATATATAGGTTTATTTATTGCATTTACTAAAACTATAATAGATGCATGTGATGGATATATTGCAAGACTTAAAAATCAAAAGAGTATTTCTGGTTTTGTTCTTGATGGATATGGAGCACACATCAATGCGATAGGATTTCAATCGGGGTTAGGTTTTTATTTAGCAAATAATCAAAATGAAATTTTTTTTTACCTTGTTTTTCTAATTCCATTTTTTTACGCTGTGAAACTAAAAACATTTGCATATTCAACTCTCCTTAATGAAATTATTGAAAATAAAGAAAATTTAAATGAAAAACATCCAACACAAGAGAAAAATAATGGTGAAAAAATTTCAAAAAAGTTTTCTAATGAAACTTTAAAGAAGTATTATAATATTTTTTCTAGTATTTTTGATGATAGAGCTAGGTCCGTTGATTTTATTATTTTATTATTTATATTTGAATTAAACTTTGATTTTGTTTTGATTAAATATGTTTTTATATTTTTAATTATGAAACATTTGATAATTTCATTAATAAATATTGTAACAATTTCAAATAATAAATGGTTAGAAAATAAAATTAATAAAATTAAGGATTAAATTATTTATTAATATATTTTCTTATTTTATTTACAATTATTGTAGCTATTCGCTCTTGTGCCTCGTCTGTCATTCCACCTATATGAGGAGTTAATACAGTGTTATCAAGTAGAAATAGTTTATTTTTTTTTTTTCTCATTTTCTAAAACGTCAAGTCCAGCACCTAAGATTTTATTTTGTTTAAGAATTTTAAATAAATCATCTTCATTTATTACACCTCCTCGAGAGACATTTATTATAACTAAGTTTTTTCTGGCAAATTTTAAATTTTTTTTATTAATTAAATTGTATGTTTTTTTAGTTAAAGGAACGCATATATATAGAATGTCTGAATGACTAATTATTTTTCTAACTTTATTGATTAAATATAATTTTTTTTTTTTAAATATTTTTTGTCTTTTTTTTGAGTAATTTTCAACATTTACAAAAATCTTCGGTTTAAAATTTTTCAAAATTTTTATCAAAGATTTTGTTATAGAGCCATAACCTATAAAACCGATATTTTTATCTTTAATCTCAAAGCCCTTCATTTTTTCTTTAGCCCAAATATTTTTTCTCAATAGACTGTCAGCTAAGGAAATTTTTCTTAGAACTGATAATGTTAAACCTACTGCTAGTTCAGCAACAGAATGACTGCTTACAGATGGAACCTTTGTAAATTTAATTTTTTCATTTTTTAATGCTTGAAGATCTATATTATCTGTACCTGAGCCAGCTCTAATTACTAGTTTTAAGTTATTTGCTAATTTAATAGTTTCTCTATCTAATTTTACACCACTTCTTAAGATTAAAATTTCACAATTTTTGATATTTTTTTTTAGAAAAAAATTTGTTGAATTTGGTTTGTACTTATATTTAATTTTTTGAAACTTAATCCAATCTATAAAGCTGCTATGTATGGGATCTACAATAAGAACATTTAGCATTTTTTATAAAGAGCTATACATAAGGCCTTCTTCTTCTTCAAAACCAAATAAACTATTCATATTTTGAATAGCTGAACCTGCTGCTCCTTTAACTAGATTATCTATTACTGATACTATTTTGATTAAGTTAAGTCTTTTATCGTAATCTAAACCTATAAGACATTTATTTGTTCCTATAACCTCTCTTAAAGATGGATATATTAAATAGTCTTTATCATTTTTTTCACCTATTTTTTCTAAATCATTAATGAAAATAAATTTATTTTTTAGTTCCTTATTTTCATAGAATTTTTTGTAAATTTTAATTAATTGAGCTCTAGAAGTACTTTTTTTTACAGGAATACTTATTTGCATAAATATACCACGCGCAAAATTACCATGAGATGTGTTTAAATCAATTTTATATTTAGAAATATTAAAAAATAACTTTAATTTATCCTCTATTTCAGGACCATGTCTGTGACCATCAGCATTATACGCCAACATATTATCTATCATATATGAATGATTAATTTCTTTTTTTAGTTTACTACCAGCTCCACTTGTACCATTCACTGCATGAATTTTTATATTTTTTTCATAACCAAGCATATTTTCTCTAGCTAATGGAGCTAAAGAGTATAGTGCACAAATAGCATAACAACCCGGGTTTGAAATTATTTTTGCAGTAACTATTTTTTTACGATTAAATTCAGTAATTCCATATATAGATTTTTTTAAATCAGATGTTGCAGGATGTTTATAACCATAAGCCTTAAAAAAATTTTTTGAATTTGAAAACCTAAAGGCTCCACTTAAATCAATAACATTAATTTTTTTTTTATTAAAAAAATCTGTATATGAGATAGACTCTTTAGTTTTTGTACATAAAAAAACTAGATCAATTTTAGTTTTTTTTAATTTTTCAATTGAGATAAATTTTAATCGTGATGAAAAAAGATTTGGGTGAACTCTCTTAAATTCTGTAACGGAACGAGATGTTGGATATATATTTTTTACATTTTCATGACTTAATAATAATCTACAAAGTTCTCCGCCTGCAAAACCACTACCGCCCACAATACCAATATTAATTTTTTTCTTCATTTTTTAAAATTACTTTTAATGTTTTCGAATTACTAGAAAGAAGCATTTTAAATGCTTTATCAGTTTTTTCTAGTGGTAAAATATGTGAAATTATTTCTGAAGGTGTAATTTTTTTATTTAAAATAAGTTGAGAACTTTTTTTAAAGTTTTCTAAATTAGATAAATAAGATCCTTTTATATTTACCTCTTTACTAATCATTTTGTTAATATTAAATTTCATTGATTTTTTATCAAAATAAGAAACAATTATTAACTGTCCATTTTCATTAATATATTCGATAGCGTCATCTATACAATTACTATAAGAGGTACACAAAAATATTAAATCTATACCATTTGACTTAGTTAAAGATTTAATTTTCGATTTTATTTTTTTGTTATTATCAGCTTTGATAAAGTAATCAGCGCCAATTTTTTTTGTAATTTTTTCTTTATAAGAAAATTTATCAATGCATCCAATTGTTTTGATATTTGTATCATGAATCAGGTTCATTAAAACTGTTAATCCAACACTTCCAGCTCCGATTATCAAGCATGATTTAGTTTCTTTATTTCGATCAATCAATTCGACTGCATGATTTGATATTGCTAAAGGTTCTAGCAATACAGCATCTAAAAATTTAATTTTTTTGTTTACTTTAAAAATCGAATTTTTTCTAGCAATAAAAAAGTTAGAAAAAGTTCCATTCCACATATCATATCCTGGAATTTTTTTTCTTTTACAAAAATTAAATTTATTTAATTTACAATTAGAACATTTATTACAAGGATCATATGGCAAAATAGAAATTATGTCTTTTTGTTTCAAATTTGTTACATTTTTACCAAATTTTATTACTTCGCCAACCATTTCATGACCACATACTATAGGTGGTTTTTTATAAGGATGTTTCTCCAAATAAACCGATAAATCAGACCCACACATGCCTGTGTAAATCACTTTTACTAAAATTTCGTCTTTACCTAGCTTGGGAAATGATGACTCTATTATAGATATCTTGCCTTTTTTTTTTAAAAGATAAGATTTAACTTTTTTTTCCATTAAAAGTTTCTTTATAAATTTCTTTAATTACTTTTTTCGATATTTTTTTCATTGGATCGTTTTCTAAATTTCCAGAAATATTATTTGCAAAATTATTTATAATTTTTTCTTCAATTTTAATTTTTTTTTTTATTTTTTATTTTTATTTTTTCCATAAATTCAATTATAAAATCATATTTACTTGAAATAATATTCAATTTTTTTTTTAAATTTGTTATTTTTAATTTTGAATGAGGATATACTCTTTTTAACCATGAAGGATAAACTAATGATAAACCTTTTGCATGTGAATATTTATATTTAAAATTTTTATCTGTCATTGCTTGTTGAAGCCTATGAGGCAAGCATGTGCTTGCATTTGCAACATTTAACCCACCCAAAAGTGAGCAAAACATTACCTTGGATCTAAGATCTAGATCTTTTGGATTTTTTAAAGATTTTGGAAGCTCTTTTAATATTATTCCTAGTCCATAAATTGATAAAGCTTCAGTAAATATATTTGATCTATTGGCTAAGTAGGACTCGAACAAATGTGTAAAAGTATCAAACCCAGTTTCTACAGCAACATTCTGAGGCAATGTAAGAGTTAAACTTGGATCAATTATAGCTACTTTTGGAAATATTTGATTACCTCTTACACCAGACTTAAAATATGATTTGGAATTTGTAATAATAGCTCCTTTTGTAACTTCTGAACCAGTTCCTGCTGTTGTTGGAATAGCAATAACTGGAACTGATAAAATATTACTATTTAAATTTGTACCTATAACTTTATCTATTTTATTGAGAGATTTGTATAGTGATATAGATTTTGAAGCATCTATAGTGCTACCTCCTCCCAAAGCAATAATAAAATCAATTTTTTTATTTTTACAGATTTCAATAGCTAAATTTACTTCATCTGACTTAACATCGGGTGATATATTGTTATAAACAAAAATTTTTTTGTCTAAATTTTTTTTTATAATGTCTAAGTAACCATACTTTTGAATAGAATTTTTTCCTGTTACTATTAAACATTTTTTACCATATCCTTGTGCTAATTTATTTATATTGTTAATACTTCCGTTACCAAAGATTATATTTGTAGGTGAAAAATTTTCAAAATTCATAAGTTAATTTTGTTTTAATTTATTTAAAATTGGCAATTTTTTACCTGCCAAAAATTCCAAAGAAGCACCTCCTCCTGATGATGTATTTTTTTTATACTAAGATCCCTAGCAGTATCGCCTCCTAAAATCAGATAATTTAAATTATTTTTTTTAATAAATTTTTTCAAAAATTCCCCCATTTTTCTGATTCCTTTTTCTTTATAATCAGGTGTTCCAGCAATCAAAAAACTAAAACGTCTTTTTCGTAATTCAAAAAATAAATTATGTATTTTTTTTGTTATTTTAATACCACAGATTATTTCGTCTTTTTCTACTTTTTCGGTGTCTCTATACAAAATTTTTTTTGATTTTTTTTTGCAAACAATTACTTTTTCAGGAAGAATAAATTTATTTTTAAAATTATTTGTTTTTACAAAATTTAATAAATTCTTCTCTAAAATTTTATTATTTAAAATTTTAGATAAACCTATCTCGAAACCAATTGATTTGATAATCATATTCAAAAAAACACCAGTTGGTAAAACATAATCATATTTATTTGCTAAAAATCCTATCCCATTAATTACTTTTTCTTTTTTTGTCCCACCAATTATAGCAATCTTATTTTTACTTTTTTTTTTCCATCTTTCTATCTTTTTTACTTCATTTAAAACTCCATTAGAAAGATAACCGTCTATAAAGTTTAATATTCCATAATTAGACGAATTTTTTCTATGAATTTTACAAAAACCTCCAATTACTATTTGATCTGCAAATTTTGAAAAAAATTTTGATAAATTTAATGAATTTTTTTGTTCACCAGAAAATAGCCTTGTATTGCCTAGAATTGCAATTTCTCCAGGTTTTAATTTTGTATTAATTTTTTTAATTAAAGACTTGTCTATTTTTTTGTAATAATAAACTTTAGTATTTAATTTTTTTTTTAAAATTTTTGATAAATAAGGAGTGTGAATTGCAGATTTATTATCATAATCACCTTGGTGATTTAAAAGTATTGTCTTAACTCCAAATTTAACTAATAGTTTTAGATCTTGAATTTCCTCATTAATTCTTGAAATGTCTTTAGAATTATTCTTGACATTCATTCCAGATGCGTAGAGCCATTTGTCACCATAACTGAGTAGACCTTTGTTTAATATTTTAATGTTTCTAAACATATTTTTTGTCGAAATTTTCAACCTGAAATATTTTTTTTAAATCATCGAGTGTATCAACTTCGAGTCTAGAGATTGAATTAGTTTCAACATAGAATCTGTGTTTTAAAAATAGCGAATTATAAGCATCCTCATAATATGACTTATATTTAAATCTACTATCTAAAAAAGTTAAAAATTTAAAAAATGAGACAGCAGAAGCTTTTGATATTTTAATTGCTCCTGTGCAACTATATAATTTTTTATCTTTTAAAAATTTAACATTTGGTTTCACCTTAACACTTTTAATTATATTTCTCTTATTAAGAGAAAGTATAACATCATCTTTATCGTAGATATTTTCTGGATTAGTCATGACTAAATTTTTTTTATTATTTAATATTAATTTTTTTATAGAGTTTCTTGGTAGAATTATATCTGCATCTAATAATATAAATGAATTTTTAACAAATTTTTTTGTTACTAAAACAGAAAAATAATTACCTTTTGATTTATAAGATGGATTGTCTATAAAAATAAATTTATTAAGATCGTATTTGTTTTTTAAATGATTAATGATTTTAATTTTTTTAAATCCAACAACGATGAAAATCTTTTTTATATTTTTTAGTTGACTAATTAATAAATCAATAATTGTGATATCATTTAATATCTTCGTTAAACATTTAGGTTTATTTTTAAATTTAGGGCCCATTCTACTTCCAATGCCAGATGCAAGAATCACAGCGTCCATTTAAAAATATTTTTTTTCTATAATTTCTGAAATCCCTAATTCAATTAAATTAAGACCTTTTAGCAAATCTTTACGAGAAATTATTAATGGAGGGCAGATATACAACATGTTGTACCTTGAGTAACAAAATAAACCTTTTTTCCATAAATAATTTAATAATTTTTTTATGTCAGGATTATCTGTAAAATAATTTTTGTAGGTCCAATTAATTAATCTTTGATTTTTTTTATTTTTAACAAATTCTATCGCATAAAATAATCCTTTTCCTCGATAATCGCCTATGCAGTCATATTTTTTTTTAAATTCTTTCAACTTTATTTCGATCAGATTTTCTAAATCTTGAGCTTTCTTAATTAATTTTTCTTTTTTATAAACCTGTAATGCTGCTATTGCAGCAGCGCATGAAACTGGATGAGCATAATTTGTCAAACCAGTAGGAAAATATTCTGTATCATAAAACTTTGAGAGTTTTTTAGATATTAAAGTAGCGCCTAAGGGCATAAGCCCTCCGGTTATTCCCTTTGCTAAAGTTACTATATCTGGTTTTGCCGCCCAATGGTTTGCTCCAAACCACTTTCCTGTTCGACCAAAACCTGTCATTATTTCATCATAAATCAATAATACATGATGTTTATTACATAATTTTCGAATTTTTTCGTAATATCCTTTTGGTGGTAAAATTCTACCTGCAGAACCTGTTATGGGCTCTAAAATTATTGCAGCAATACCTTTATTTTTTTTTAATATTTTTTCAATATTTTCTGGTTTAGAGATCTGGCAATTGGGATAATTTTTACCTGAAGGACAATAATAAACAATTGGATCTGTAAAAAAAATACTATTTTTATCTTTAGCATCAATCATTTTTTTTCTTGCATCTCCACTAAAAGAGGCACTATATTTTGTGGCTCCATGATAAGAAGTTACATGTCTAGCAAGTATTTTTTGTTTTTTTGTGAACTGCTTCGCAATTATACATGCAATTTCATTAGCTCTTGCTCCACTATCTGAAAAAAAAACTTTTTCCATATTGCCTGGATATAATTCTGTCAACATTTTTGCTAATTTTTCTCTTTTTTCATTTTCGAACTTGGGTCCTATAAAGCTCATTTTCTTTGTTTGTTTAATTATAGCTTTAATTATTTCCGGATGTTGAAATCCTAGATTTAAATTTACTAATTGCGAACAAAAGTCTGTATATTTTTTGTTCTTAATCCAAAAAAAACAACCTTTAGTCCTATCAACTTTTTTTAGTTTTATGTTTCCTTGTATTGACCAAGGAATAATGTTGTATTTTTTTTTCATTGAAAAATTTAATTATTTTTTTTTAGTATACTAAGTAATTTAATTATATACACTAGGCTTAGTAAATGAAAATAGGTAAAAAAAAATTGGTCAAAATTATCCAGCATTTTTGATTGCAGAGGCAGGGGTTAATCATAATGGAAGCCTTCGAATAGCAAAAAAGTTAATAGATGTTGCTGTAAAATGTGGAGCAGATGCGGTAAAATTTCAAACTTTTAAAGCCGAAAATATAATTATCCCAAATGGCCCTAAAGCAAAATATCATATTGAAACTACTGGCTCAGATAAAAGCCAATCCTGGTATCAACTATTAAAATCTCAAGAAATATCGAAGAAAATGCACATTGAGTTAATAAAATACTGCAAGATAAAAAAAATTATATTTTTAAGTACTCCTTACGATAATGAAAGTGCAGATTTATTAGATAAACTTGGTATTGAAGCGTATAAAATAGCATCTACAGACAACGATAACTATCCATTTTTAGAATATCTAGCAAAAAAAAAGAAACCTATGATAATTTCAACAGCGATGTCAGATTTGAGAGATGTTTTGCATGCAGAAAAAATTTTAATAAATAATAATTGTAAAAAATATGCTTTTCTACAATGTACTGGGAATTATCCGTCAATAATTGAGGATGCTAATATAAAAGTTATTAAAACACTACAAAAAAACTTAAACTGCCCAATAGGATATTCGGATCATACAATGACAAATGTCTCTGGAATTACTGCTATAGCTATGGGTGCAAAAATAATAGAAAAACATTTTACAATTGATAAAAATTTATATGGACCTGACCATAGGATGTCTGCAAGTCCCGATGAATTAAATGATTACTTTTTAAATATTAGAGAAGCAGAAAAGTCTTTAGGAATAAATAAAAAATATGTTTTAAAATCAGAAAAACAAAATAAAAAAAAATTAAAAAAAAGTATTGTAGTTAATGCAGATTTAAAAAAAAATGATAAATTGACTCTTGAAAATATATCATTTAAGCGACCTGGAACTGGAATGAGACCAATAGAAATAAATAAAATTGTTAACAAAAAAGTAGTAAGAAATATAAAAAAAAATACACTGTTGAAAATAAGTTTAATAAAATAACATACATAAATGTTATTCGTGCGATAATAGTAATTTTTTAATCTATAACTATGATAATTATGTTTTTAAATTAGATTTTAAAAATATACTTAAAAGATTTTTAAAATATATTGATATAATTATACTTATTATTTCTATTTTTAAGAACTTAAAAAAAGCTCAAAACTAAATGAATATTTTTTACATAATTAGTGAGCTATTCATCAAGTAAATAAAATTACAAAGATTATTGACGATAATTTTTATGATATCTTAGAAATTGGTGGAGTAGATTGTAACAGTTCGATGATATTAAAAAAGTTTAACAATAATTTACAAATATATAATTTTGATTTTCAAATTTGGAAGAATATTGTTCAATCAACGATATAAATTATTCTTCAGAGGAGGAATTTTGAATTCGAATAAAAAGGTTGATTTAATAATGTCAAGTTATGAGTTGGAGCATGTAAACGACTTGAGAAAAACTTTATCAAAGTTTTTTAATCATCTTAAAAATGATGAATATATTTTTATTTAGTTACCAAATAAAATTTTTCTTAATGGAATATGGCTATTTCAGACACTCCCTATGTTTTTAACTTAAAAAATTCTACAATATTGCCTTTAAAAATCTAAATTTGAATTAATAAGTAAAAAAAACAAAATTATAAATTAATTCAGGAAGATGGAGCATAACTAAAAGAACCTTTTAAGAAGAAAAAACCGATTTAGTGCCGATCTTAAAATAATAAGATATTTTGATATAAAATAATTATTTTATCAATCTTTTTGACATTGATATATTTACTTTTTTAAAGCCAAGTCTTAAATAAAAATTTTCTGAACCTTTATTACTTTGTAATACGACTTTATAACAATGATTCTTTACAGCTAAATCAAATAATTTATCCATTATTTTTTTTCCTATTCCTTTCTCTCTTAAACTTTGAAGTGTAACAATCTCTTCAATATGGCCTGCTACACCCCCCCTTATTTTATTTTCAAAAGTAATGGATCCATATCCAACAACAACCTTTTTAAATAATGCAACTATTGCAAAAGTATTTTTATTCTTTTTAAATTTTTCCCATAATTTTTGATGAGTAATGTTTGGTTTGAATGAAGAAATATTTTTTTCAAGAAGCTCAATAACTTCATTTACATAAATTTTTGAAAGTCTTCTTATTAAAACTTTAGAAAGATTGAAATTTTTTTTTAATTTTACATTTTTTTTAATGCTCAGATATTTATTTGGAATATTATGTTTTTTTTTTGAGTTATTGCCGTCAATTATATTTTTTTTTTCCAATATAAACTTTTTACCATTTATCAATATATAAGGTAAGTAGTTTTTATATACAGTTGAATTAATTTTTTTTTGGATCATATTCTTTGTGTCAGTTTTTTTAATTTTATAAAACTCGTTTAATTTTTTTAAATTAGAAATTTTTTTAGACCATTTAAATTTATTCATATGTAATTTATGGCTTAAGTAATTATCTTGTAACGAAATATTTTTTATTATTCTTGAAGCTTGTTTGAATTGTTCAAAATGTGTCTTTTCTAATAAATTTTGAATTGAATATTTGTTATCCATCTTAAACTTTACAACATCAAAAATTTTTCCATGATCAATTTTCTCGTCCATTAAATGTGCTGTCACACCAAAATATTTACTTTTATTATATACTGCATAATTAACACCCCCCACACCTCTATACTGAGGTGTGGAGGGATGAAAATTTATTGCTGCAATTTTAGCTTTCTGAAGTGTACTTTTTTTTAAAATAAGATAGCTTCTGAAGCAAAATATATAATCACAAGATTTTAAATTTTTTAGATTTATTTTTTCATTGAATGTTTTTGACCATACAGCTTCAACATTTCTAAATGTGAGTTTTAATAATCGAAAAATTTCTAAACTATAAGGATCTGATTCTCTTGCGAAAAATATAACCCTGCCTTTTTTTCTAATTTTCATATTACTTAATTTCTGTAAAATTATATCAGTAGATAAATTAATAAGAAAATAAATTGAATTAAAGAATAATTGTTAAAAAAGCATTATATCATTATTTAAAAAATTTTTTTCAGTGCATAAATCAAGCCAATTGAGCTATTAGTACTGGTCAGCTGCACGCATTACTGCGCTTCCACACCCAGCCTATCAACGT
>MDTB01027887.1_pt1 | contig 58964 bp, 59 predicted proteins | sample 811161 | NCBI WGS metagenome assembly MDTB01 (sample SAMN05326650, study PRJNA326480) | marine metagenome | isolation source: seawater | place: Mediterranean Sea | collected 2009 | reverse complement strand
TTAGTGATTCTGGCTTCTCGTCACGGTGGAGGGTGTTGACATCAATTCTGTATTGAATTTCACTCACCATTACACGACTTGGTCTAGTCGTGTGTTTCAAAGCTAATTTCATTCGGGGAGTTAGTTCAGTTGATTCTGACATCCAGCAAACCATCGCTTGCAAATCCTGACTCACAGTGGGTTGATTATTTGGACGGCAGATCATGTCCCCACGCGAAATGTCTATTTCGCTCGTGAGTCTCATTGTTACTGACATAGGCCCAAAGGCTTCAGATATAGGTCCGTCATAAGAATCGATTGAAGCCACTGTCGAAGTAAAACCGCTTGGCAGTACCACTACCTCATCGCCAGGCTTAAATACACCTCCGGTTATCATTCCTGCGTATCCGCGGTAGTCATGGTGTTCTTCGTTTTGAGGACGAATTACGTACTGAACTGGGAAACGAGCATCTATGTGGTTACGGTCACTCGCTATATAAACCTCTTCAAGATGATGCAATAAGGAAGACCCCTCGTACCAAGGCATTTTGGCTGATCGTTCTACTACATTGTCGCCATGTAGTGCTGATATTGGGATAAAGGAAAGGTCTGGAATATCAAGTTTCATAGCAAAATTTCTGAACTCTTCCTTGACAGAGTTGAATGCTTTTTCGTCGTAATCAATTAAATCCATCTTGTTGACACATACAACAAGGTGCGGAATACGTAACAAAGAAGCTAAAAATGCATGCCGACGTGACTGTTCGACGACTCCATGTCGAGCGTCTACAAGAACTAAGACTAAATCTGCAGTTGAGGCTCCAGTAACCATATTACGTGTGTACTGGATGTGTCCTGGGGTGTCCGCAATAATGAATTTCCTTTTAGGCGTTGCGAAGTAGCGGTATGCAACATCAATAGTTATACCTTGTTCGCGTTCGGCGCGGAGACCATCGGTTAAAAGAGCAAGATTAGTGTGTTCATTCCCCATCTGTTTCGAAGCCGCTTCTACAGATTCAAGCTGATCTTGAAAAATTGATTTGGTATCGTACAAAAGTCTTCCAATAAGTGTTGACTTCCCATCATCAACACTCCCTGCTGTAGCAAACCGAAGAAATTCCATTAGAAGTAACCTTCTTTTTTACGGTCTTCCATGGCTGCTTCTGAAACACGATCGTCAGCTCGAGTAGCACCTCGTTCCGTTATACGAGTTGAAGAAATCTCTTCTATTATTTGTTTCAAATTTTCTGCTTCAGACTCCACCGCCCCCGTACAACTCATATCCCCTACCGTGCGGTAGCGAATTTTTCGCGTCATAAGTTCTTCGTCATCTGAACGAGTCACAAAATCTGAATCTGCTAATAACATCCCGTCACGTCGGAAAACTTCTCTTTCATGAGCGAAATAAACACTAGGTATTTCTATAGCTTCTCGTTCGATATATTGCCATACGTCTAGCTCAGTCCAATTAGAAATTGGAAAAACTCGAATATGTTCGCCTTGTCTTATTCTCCCATTGTAAAGATTCCATAGTTCTGGTCTTTGGTTTTTAGGGTCCCATTGCCCGAATTCGTCTCGGAATGAGTAAAAACGTTCTTTAGCTCGTGCCTTTTCTTCATCTCTTCGCGCTCCCCCGAATAATGCATCAAACTTGTTTTCTTCAATCGAATCCAACAAAGTAGTTGTTTGTAATCGGTTTCGACTTGCCCTCGGTCCCTTCTCTTCTGAAACTCGACCATCGTCGATAGATTTTTGCACCGAAGCCACTACTAGTCTTGCTTCTAATTCTTTTATCCGTTGATCGCGATATTCAATCACTTCAGGAAAGTTGTGTCCTGTGTCAATATGCAAAACTGGGAAAGGCAATCTGGCCGGCCAAAATGCTTTGGTGGCAAGATGAAGCATCAATATTGAGTCTTTTCCTCCCGAAAACATCAAACATGGACGTTCGAATTCTGAAGCCACTTCACGGAAGATGTGTATGGCCTCTGATTCTAATTGATCTAGATGGTTTAGTTCGTATGTGGTGATACTCATTTAATTTCTTCCCAGCAATACGCAATTTCTGCATCCCATGCTAACCCTGTCCTTCTAAGATGGTCACTCTTGAAGGCAAACAATGAAGATCACTATCTTGCAGAAGATTTAGCCACTCGTGCAGGACTTTTGCTAATCGAAGAGAGAAAGCTCTGTCAGGACTGTGACCCTGAAATTTTAAAACAAAAAGGAGACAAGAAGTCTCACAATTTTCTCATGGAGGAACTTGCATCATTGAGGCCAAAAGATGGTGTTCTTTCAGAAGAGGGGTTGGCAAACCCAGTCCATCCTGACCGTAGTGATGCAAACCGCGTGTGGATTGTAGATCCACTTGATGGGACCAGAGAGTTTGGTGAACCACGGCGTGACGATTGGGCTGTACACGTAGCCCTTGCTGTTGATGGCCTTCCTGTTGTTGGGGCAGTCTCTATTCCTGCCTTGGACTCAACTTTTTCAACTTGCAATGACTTTTTGGAGCCAAGTTCGCCAAGTGAAGACAAAAAAATTCGAATAGTGGTAAGTAGGTCACGACCGCCTATTGAAGCTTCCAGGGTTGCGGAAAAAATTGATGGAACATTGATTGAAATGGGTTCTGCAGGAGCAAAATCAATGGCTGTTGTGAGAGGGCTAGCTGACGTGTACATCCATTCTGGCGGTCAGTATGAGTGGGACAACTGTGCTCCAGCTGCCGTCGCTTTCGCCGCCGGATTACATGTATCGCGCCTTGACGGTTCTCCTTTGACCTACAACAATCCGGACCCCTGGTTGCCAGACCTTTTAATTTGTAATCCGTTTTTAGCTTTACCCGTTTTAGAAATTTTGAATAGTTAACATCATGCGCTTAGTTTTTGCTCGTTGCACCGTTGACTACGAAGGTCGTCTTACCGCTCATCTTCCTGAAGCCACAAGACTAATCATGGTCAAATCCGATGGGTGTGTAGCTATTCATGCTGATGGTGGTGCTTATAAGCCATTGAATTGGATGAACGCACCGAACAAGCTCGTTGAAGAAGATGACATTTGGAGGGTTTCTAATCCGAAAGGTGAGATGCTTATCATTACTCTGCACGAAATCTTTAGCGATTTATCGCATGAAATGGGAATCGATCCTGGTCTACAAAAAGACGGCGTTGAAGCCCATCTTCAGGAACTTTTGGCAGATGACCCGTCTTTTTTACTTGAAGGGCTTGAGTTGATCAAACGCGAATACCCGACTGATTTAGGGCCTGTTGATCTTTTATGCAGAACCTCTAAAGGTGAAACGATTGCCGTTGAAATAAAACGAAGAGGTGAAATTGATGGCGTAGAACAATTAACAAGGTATTTAGATTATTTGAATCGCGATCCACTTATAAAACCTGTTCGAGGTGTTTTTGCAGCCCAAGAAATCCGTCCACAAGCAAAAGTTTTAGCTGAAGATAGAGGAATTCAGTGCGTAGTCATCGACTACGACGAGATCCGTGGTATCGAATCTAACCGTTTGCGTCTTTTCTGATGTTTTATGATGTTGTAATAGTTGGAGGTGGACCTGCTGGGTCATCTGCTGCTTGCAGTATGGCCAAAAGTGGCCTGTCGGTTCTTCTAATTGATAAATCTGAGTTCCCTCGTGACAAGTGCTGCGGTGATGGTTTAACGACAATGGCTCTTAGGTTGAGTGAGGAACTTGGTTTGAATATTGAAAATTTGAAAAATCTTGAAGTTGTAAATGAAGCTGTGATCCATTTCCCATCAGGCAAAAGGGAGATTTTTCCTTTGCCAAAAAAAGGAATGTTCGCTGCGATCGTACCCAGAGCAGAATACGATCTGGCTCTTATCGATCTTGCTCGTGAGTTAATGGTTGACGTTCGTTTAGGACTTAAGTTCTCTTCGATCAATTTTGATGAAGAAAAAACTTTTCTGAATATTGAAGGTATGGGAGAGGTGGAAACCTCTTTTGTGATAGCCGCTGACGGAGCATGGTCTCCTGTGCGCCGTTCACTCGATTTAGGCGAAGAACAGCCAAGAGGTGAATGGCTTGCTTTCCGTCAATATATTTCAGGGGTTTCATCTGGTAGTAATGATTTGCATGTTTGGTTCGAAAAAGATCTTCTTCCGGGCTATGCATGGAGTTTTCCGCTTCCAAACGGAAAAGCAAATGTAGGTTTCGGCGTTTTAAAATCGCAGCATTCTTCCGCTTCAGAAACAGCTCAGTTGGCTCGTGAACTTTTTAACAGAAAATCTATTTCAGAGACTCTTGGCAGCGATATCAAACTGGAGGGGCGTCAAACCGCTTGGCCTATTCCCGCCAGGATAAACAGCCAACAACTGACCAACAGATCAGTCATCTTTGTGGGTGATGCTGCAGCTTCTACAGATATTTTGACTGGCGAAGGGATTGGACAGGCACTTTTAACTGGGATTCTTGCCGGAGAGGCAATCAAGTCTGGAGGAAACCAAAAAACGGTAACTTCGTTGTACGAAAAATCTGTGAAGGGTCACTTACTGGCAGATCATCGTATGTCTGTTGCCCTCCAAAAGGTGCTCGCTCATCCTGCGGGAGCAGAAAATGCCCTTCGCCTAGCTTCTCTTAATCAGTGGTCACGACGAAATTTTGCGCGTTGGATGTTTGAGGACTACCCAAGAGCCCTTTTATTTACCCCAAAAAGGTGGAAAAAGGGAGTTTTTGATTCTGAAGGTGCCTATAACCGTAAACTGGACCTATGAGTATTGTTGAGGGAGGAGACCTGATTCCTTTTCCTGCTAGATCTGAATTCGAAGATACGAACGAAACTAATGTTCACCCTTTGGGTCCTGCTGTTGCTGCTTTTGATAAAAAAATTGACCTTGCTTGGGAACGTTTCCGCGGACAGCCAGTCCTTGATAAAACTTTCTATCTTGCAAGCGAACTGGCAGATTTCAGTGTTCTTTGGCACATCATGGGACTGTCCAAAGGGCTCACTGGCGGGTCTGCTGAGCGTGAAGCCATTCGTTTATCTGCAGCCCTAATAGCCGAATCAGGCATTGTTAACGGAATTTTGAAATCATTATTCAAGCGTGAAAGACCTAACCATGTTGAGGAAAGACCACACGGACTACGTCAACCGTTGACTTCTAGTTTTCCTTCAGGTCATGCTTCAGCTGCTTTTTTAGCTGCAACTCTTCTTTCAGAACGTTCTAAGTTCAAACCTCTTTGGTACGGGTTAGCTGGAATTGTTGCGACTTCTAGAATTCATGTCAGGATTCATCATGCGAGTGATGTGATCGCCGGAGCACTTGTTGGACTTGGACTAAGTCGGATCGTTAAGAAGTTTTTCTCTCTTTAAAAATTTAATTTAATTTTGGGAGATTGTATCTATTTGATTTTCACCAGAGTCAAGCACTAGCCGAAGATCAAGAAGCAGGTCTGCGACCTCTGAAGCAGCAATGACCTGACGGCTTTTAGTGTCGCCTAGCCCACGGTCAATAATTGCCCTGATCTCATCAATCATTTCTTCCGTACTGCTGCTCTCTAGTGTTTCTGTCATTTGATTTCCTTTGCGACCAATTCACTTACTTTAACTATTTTTCAACTTAACTTACGTTTCATACCTTACGCTGCATGTTAGACATAAGTCACCATCATTTATTAATTGGAGCCAAATCTCTCACGGACTTTCTTATGTCATCACCTGTTAAAGGCATTATTGCAAGGGCTGGACAGGTAACTCCAGCTGCGACATAGCGTTGAATATGGTCTCGACATTGCTCCGGGGTTCCATTTACTATCAATTCATCAACCAGATCGTCAGGTATTTTTTCTAAAGCGCCTTTACGGTCACCTGAATCCCATTGCTCCCAATGCTCTGACAGCATCTCTTCTCTGCCTAGCCATTTATGAAAAGCTTTGTATACGGGCACATTTAAATAAGCTGCCATGGCAAATTTGCCACCCGCTAAAACCAAGTCTTTTTCGTCGCTTGGACAAACAAATATTCTGGCAACTATCTCTTTATCCGGTCCTTCGTTATTAACAATGCCTGCCACACGTTCAACATCGCTCGCAGAAAGCCAGTTTATTATTGCGCCATCAGCTTCTCTGCCAGCTAAGCGAAGCATTCCTTCTCTTAGCGCCGCTAGTAGTATCGGGGGTTGGTTTTCAGGCACTCTTGCTAAACGAAAACCTGAAATATTAAAAGTTTCAAATTCTTCTGAAATCTTCTCGCCCGTAAGTGCTTTTCGGAGAAAACGAATCGTGTCTCTAACTTTTAAGTATGGGTCCTCAAAAGGAATCCCGTTCCAGCGTTCAACTATCACGTCAGAAGAAGTTCCTATTCCAAGAACAAAATTATTCGGTGCGGCACAGGCCATTGCAGCGGCGCTTTGTGCCAGAAGCGCAGGCCCTCTCGTGAAGGCTGGCAAAATAGCTGTTCCTAGTCTTAATTCCGGTGCCCATGCTGCTGCAAGAGCCAAAGGTGTCAAACCGTCCATTTCGTTAGCTTCTGAGGACCAGACGTCCGTATAGCCAAGCTCAACCAGCTCTCGGAAAACCTCTTTGTGATCACTTAAGCGATCTGGTAGCGGAACTGACATCCCGTAACGCGATTTATGTTTAATCATTCTCAGGCCTTAGTTTCAATAGGTTTAAAAGACTGTCACACCTCACTGAAACAATTAATAATATGAATGAACAACTTTGTCTAATAAAAGAGCTACCCATTCAAATTTTTTCCAATATCGATAATCATTTGGAGTATTCAGCACTCGACGATGAAACTCGTGAGAGAAACTTGAAAGGTATCGCAGAGGCTCGTAGGTTGCTTGCCGAAAAACGTAAATCTGCTGCTCTTTTAGCTGCTTGATTTATCAAATCAGTGGGACGGAATTAGGTGTCTTTGATCAAATTATTTTTCGATACCAGCAAAAAGGTCATCTTCATAGCCTTTTTCATTTTTGGTATCTACTTCTGAGAGGGCAAGAATGTAGTCGTCATAAGGGTGGACTTCACGTGCAACTTCATCAGGCAGACCGAACCAGAATGGGGACTTAGGGTCAACTTGAGTTTCGTGTGCCAGTAAAGCTTTTTTTCTAACTGACCAATAATCCGAAATTGGAATTCTCGTGGAAATTAGATGATCTCGTGAAGGTCTTTCAGACCAACTTTTAAAAGGTGATTCGATTTCAAATTCTAGAAATTTTTTGTGCATTGCTTCTATTCTTTCGCTAGACCAAGTTGAAAAATAGAGTTTTGAAGGTTGCCATGCGTGACCATGTTCTGGGTAACGATTGGGGTCACCCGCAGCTTCGAATGCGGGTATTGAAATATCATGCACCTGTAGATGGTCTGGATGATTGTACCAATCTCTTTCATCCGGATAAGAGATAATGACTTGAGGTCTTATTCGCCTTATTATCGACACAATTCTTCCTATCGCTTGTTCGGGGTCAGCATTAGCGAAAGCGTCTGGGTTGGAGTTTGCTGGAGAATCAGCCATTCCTGAATCTCTGTAACCGAGCATTATGACTTCATCGTAACCTATTATTTCTGCTGATTTTTGAAGTTCTCCTAAACGAACTTCCGCTAGGTTTTCGTTTATCTCAGGTCGGTCCATCGCAGGGTTTAGGATGTCTCCCTCTTCACCTCCTGTGCAACATACAAGAGCACAATAAATGCCTTTATCGTGATATGCGGCGATTGTAGAGGCCCCTTTTGACGCTTCGTCATCAGGGTGGGCATGAATACTTAATAGCCTCAGTTTATTTTCAGGAATAGGAAAAGAAGTAGTTGTCACGTGCGAAACGGTACAGGAGTTAATACAAATTTGGTGTCCAATTTCTGGAGTATTAAAAAAAAATTAAATTAGATACGGTAATCATTAGAAATTCGGAGGTTAATTTGGATCCAGAAATTTGGCAATGGATTTGGCTTGCTGCAACGGGCGTGTTTGTTCTTGGCGAGCTGGCTATGGCTGGATCTTTTTTTCTTCTTCCCTTTGGAGTAGGGACTGCTGTTGCAACAGTTCTGGCCTTCTCTAACGTAAGCGAGAGCCTGCAATGGGTTGCATTCATTGTTGTTTCGGTTGCATCACTCGCTGCGTTACGACCTCTATCGAAAAAACTTGACTCTCAAGAAGGAGCCGCAAAAGTAGGTTCAACCAGATTGATAGGCGAAATAGGAATTGTGACAAAAGATTTAGGTGCAGATTTAATAGAAAATGGAAGTATCCAGATCGGACGAGAAGAATGGCCCGCTGAAACCGAGAATATGGAACATGTTCCTACAGGTACACGCGTGAAAGTAACTCACATAGAGGGAACTCGTTTAGTCGTTGAAAAAGTTTAAAAAGTGAAATTGGAAAATATTTAAGGAGTAAAAATGGCACCACTTATAGCTTTATTAGTAATCGCTTTTGTTGTTTTCGTTCTTGCAGCAGCTGGGATAAAGATAGTACGTCCCTACCAGCAAGGAATCATCGAACAACTCGGTAAATATAAAATGACAACAGGGCCCGGGCTTAAGTTGATTGTTCCAATTATACAAAGCATGACAAGGGTCGACATGAGAGAACAAGTTGTCGACGTTCCACCACAAGAAGTGATAACTAAAGACAACGTGACAGTTACTGTTGATGCAGTCATCTACTACGAGCCAACTGACGCCCAAAGGCTTGTCTACAACGTTGCAAACTTTATTCTTGCCGTGACTAAACTCGCCCAAACAAACCTCAGAAATGTTATTGGTGACATGACTCTAGATAATGCTCTAACTTCACGCGATAACGTCAACACTTCACTTCGTCAAGTTCTTGATGATGCGACCGACAAATGGGGAGTCCGTGTCGTAAGAGTGGAAATACAAAGAATTGATCCTCCTACTGATGTTATGGATGCTATGCACGAACAAATGAAAGCTGAAAGAACTCGTAGGGCGGTTGTGCTGGAGGCTGATGGTTCTCGTGAAGCCGCTATTGCAATAGCGGAAGGAGAAAAACAAGCTGCAATACTTTCTGCTGAGGGTATTAAACAAGAAGCAATTCTGACTGCAGAAGGTGAAGCTGAAGCAATTAGAGCTGTAGCTACAGCAGATCGTTTTCGTTTTGAAACAGTTGCTGAAGGTGAAGCTGAAGCAATCCGTAGTGTTTACAAAGCGATACATGATGGAGATCCTTCACCTGACCTAATCGCAATCAAATATCTAGAAGCACTTGGAACAATCGCAGATGGGCAAGCAACAAAAATTTTCATTCCAGCAGAAATGGGTGCCACTATGGGTTCTATAGGGGCAATTGCTGAACTTTTTAAAGCAGATGACTCAAATGATGGAACAGAAACAGAAAAAGAGGAAGTCGAATAGTCTGCTACTCACTAAGTGGGATCAATTCGTCTTTGCCTTCATCATCTTGAACTAAATTCCAACCACAAAGACGTGCTAGAAGAGCCTGACCTTCTTCGGGTCCACTCGCTATAATCTCGTCTCCGGATGATAGATGTGCTTTACCCCTTGGTCTATATAGGTATCCTCCACCTCTTCGAATTGCCAATACTGTAAAACCTGGCTCGATATTTAGACCTAGTTCAGACAAAGAAACATTGTCTGCTGAAGAGCCTGTGGCTACTGGATACCTAACTACAACCTCATCTGCCTCACCTAAAGCTATTCCTAAAATCGGGTGAAGTTCTTCTTCTTTTTCGACCAGCCAGACCATTGCCTGTGCTTGATCACCAATATCCTCGGCTGCTTCTGCCAAGTGTAATAATCCTCTCAATTCCTCAAGTTCGACATCACTTAGAGCCGAACGTAGCACCCAGAGCTCGAGGTGATCTTTCATTTCATCCAAACGGTCTTCAAGGTGTCTGACCTCAGATGCCAGTCCTCTATCGGCTAAAACAAGCGCACTGTAGGCAAGGCCTACTGCTGCTTCAGAGAGGTTTTTCATTTCTACAAGAACGTCGACAGCACGATCAAGATCAGTAAGAGCATCTTTATTTTGTGGTTTCGGAGGCTCCCAAATAGGAGCAGCGGCCAACTCGCGAAGTCTAGTAATTCCATCGGGAGATCCTCTTAGAAAGAGGACGTCACCCGGAATAAGAACTGTTTCACCTCCCACATCGATTATCCACTCATTTCCTCTCCTGATTGACATAACTCTCATACCGGCTTGAACAGGAAGCTCTAAAAATGACAAAAGTCGATTCGCCATATGCGAGCCTTCACTAACAGAAACTCGATGCGATACTTCTTCAGCATCGGAGAGATCAGCAACAAGTTGTTGCGGAATTCCAAGCTTGTGTGTAACTATTCTTGCTATATCAACAGCATCATTTGCGATTCTTTCAATTGCTGAAATCACTTGAAGCACGGAGGACATTCCTTCTGCTTCCTTGGAACTCCTAGCAGAAAGAACACAAACGGCTCTCATGTCATGAATAAGGTCGCTCATTCTTTGTTCAAGCCCATCGACCTCTTCGGCCATATCAGGATCCCCAAAATAAACTGAGGCATACGCAAGGTCGACCATCAATTCGGATGTATCTTTCGCTTCGGCGAGCATGATTCTTAAGTTTCTTGGTGTTTCTTCCATTAGCTACCTACTAGGTGTTGTCCAATAATCTAGGCTTTGACTCCGCGTGAAGCCAAAACTGTTTTAAATGTTGCAAAATTAATAGCTCTAAACTCATATAACTCCCGTTAAAACCATTGCCAAAATAACTGTGAATGCTCCGACTAAGTCAAGAGAGGACGTGACAATGGGAATTCCATAAGTGTCTGGATCAAGACCGAAACGAAAAGATCCCATCGTTGTGTAATAAGCGACTGCAACAACGAATACTGTGACGATTGATCCCGCTATAGCCGAAATCAAAACTAGTTTGCCTGCACCTGGAGTTGATTGTTCCGCTACAACAGCTATCAAATGGGCTATGACCCCTGAAAAAATAAATATAGGAACTGCCAATAAAGATAAATCAATAGCGCCTCGTAAACTTGACCTGCTAGGTAAAGGGGAAGCATCATCCATTCCCAGATGGAACTGCGTTGACAAACGGCTTGAAAGAATACCTCCTAAAGCTCCTGCTATACCCAAAAAGGCTGGTAAAAGAATCAGAACTGCTTCGACTTCAAGTAAATCCTTAAGTCTTTTTTCGACTGCAAAACCTGCAATAAGATCCAAAACTGCCGCTAAACCTAAAACAGGAACGGACTGTCGGAAAACTCTTCTAAAACGTTCTAGAGAAGTTCTAAGAGAGAGGATCAGAACAATTATTGATACTGAAATTATGACTAAAGCCAAACTATTTGTTAGACCAGATCTATCAGCTAAATAAGATACAAGTATCAATGAAGGCACTGTTAAGAGGTCTCCTGTGGTAGTGACTAATGGTGCTACCACGTTGTCAAGATCCCATTCGTATTTAACTGAACCTACTGACAGCACAATTGTTATCGCAGCCAAGACAATTGAAGATAAGAGTCCCCCAAGTACCGAAATAACTATAAAATCCGCAAGTGACATAGCTGGACTTAAACCAAATACGGATGCAGTGCATTTAGCTAAAATAGCGAGAATAAGACTAGAAATGAGGCTAAGCGAACCAGAGGCAAGTAAGTTTTGAATCAAGACGCTATCAATTCGATAGCTAAGACCGAATGTTCCCATATGGGCGGCAGTTCCTAATCGACTTCCCATCGACCCAAAAATATTTCCTCGTAAAGCTATTGCCCCCGGCAGCAATAGCAATAGACCGGGAAGTTGCGAGAGTGTGCTTTCGGATGCTGCTAGAACTAAACCTCCACTTGAAGCCACAAGGACTCCGATGATTAGCGCCACAAAACGTTGACGCGAATCAACAATCCTTAAAGAAGCGGACATAAACAAGCTAGTTCTCACAACTCTATTGTGGTAGAAGTGACTCTTACCAAGAGTCATTTAACTCAATTAAATGACTCAGCTTGGTTTTTAACCAACAAGCCCACTTACTAAAGCGCCTACTTCTGGTGGACAATCGCTTAAATTCCCATCCGCTATGCACGGCTGTCCAAGTAGTTGGGCTACCAATTCTGCTCCCATCCCACCAAATGCTGGTACAACTGCAATTGGTGGAGTTGTTACGACAGGAACAGTTGTAACACTCTCACTCGGACCCGATGGAGGTTGCGTTGTTGTGGTGGTCGTGGTTGTAGGCACTGGTGGTATCCCTTCTAGCGAAAGGCCCCTTTTTTCATTTTCAGACATATGAGATGATCTAGTGCCTGGCCCATACCAACCGTCAGCATCTACACCTAAAACTTTTTGCAATATAACAACAGCATTGTTCGGACCCCACTGGTACGAAGCAGACAGCACAGCGATTTCATCTATGGGAATTGTCGTAGTCGGAGCAACAGTCGTAGACGGCACAACAGTAGTAGTCGGAGCAACAGTAGTAGTCGGAGCAACAGTAGTAGTCGGAGCAACAGTCGTAGTCGGAGCAACAGTCGTAGAAGGCACAACAGTAGTAGTCGGAGCAACAGTCGTAGACGGAGGTGTAAACGAAGGTCTAGCGTCGTACAAAACAGGTCGGATAGATGGCTCTGCAGCTCTAGCTGCTAAAAGAAAAACTAGAAAAACAACAAAAATAATACCCGCACCCTTTAACCAGATCTTTCTCATCACTAGAGTTTCTCATTTCTCTGAGTAAAAAGAGTGGAACCATAGCAACTCTTCTAAATTTGTGTGCATTCCGAGGATTTTGCTACCAATATGAGCTGTAACCTGCATATGTGGATTCATTACAACAATCACGAAACGGAATAGGCGCTTTTGAGAAACCAAGCTTCGAACCAGACGCTTTCGATCTGAAAAGAGTTGGTCTACACACAGACATTGTTGACGGAGATAGATACGAAAGAAGTGTGAAACGTTTTCGGGAGCAGAAAATTGTGCTGCCCACCTTTCGTGAACTTGCCCACCCTCGATTAATTGATCCTGAAATACGAAAAGATTTATCAGGAATTGATAAAGACTCCGCTGATCCAAAGAATCTTTTCAGAGTTCATTGGCACAACGATTTAAATGGCGATTTTGTACCTTTGCCAGAACATATAGTACTTCCGTCAGAACTTACCGGAGTAGCAGCGCCAATAGCGCTTGCCTTCGGAAACCGATTTCCAATGATTACGGCCCACAAGGTTTTAGCTGCTTATTCGTGTTTAGTTCCAAGAGTCGTTACAGGTCAATTTGACCCCACAGAACATCGGGCTATTTGGCCATCAACAGGCAACTATGCAAGAGGCGGCGTGGCCATCTCACGCCTTATGGGATGTAGAGGCGTTGCCGTTCTTCCTGAGAATATGAGTAAAGAAAGATTCGAATGGTTAGACCGCTGGATCACTCACAAAGAAGATGTAATAAGAACTACAGGCTCTGAAAGCAACGTAAAAGAAATTTATGATGCATGTGCCGAACTGGAAAAAGATGAAACAAATTTCATTTTGAACCAATTCTCAGAATTTGCTAATCATGTTGGCCACCATGAAGTCACAGGGCGAGCATTAGAAAATATTTTTCTAAGCTACAAAGAAAAAAACAGCAATCTCCGACTCGCTGGTTTCGTTGCTGCTTCAGGTTCGGCTGGAACGTTAGGCGCCGGTGAGCGTTTGAAGGAAAATCATGGGGCAAAAATTATTGCTGTTGAAGCTCTAGAATGCCCAACGATGCTCTATAACGGTTTCGGTGAACATAACATTCAAGGAATCGGTGATAAACACATACCACTCATACACAATGTGACCAATACGGATGTAGTCGTAGCAATAAGCGATAAAGCTACTGATGGCTTAAATCTTGTTTTCACATCTGAAGAAGGTAAATCTTTTCTGGTTGAAGAATTAGGAGCCTCTCCAGAGATAGTGGAACAACTTCGCCACTTTGGGTTTTCCTCTACTTGCAATTTATTGGCAGCAATCAAAACAGCAAAAACCCTAGACCTAGGCCCAGATGACATGATTGTTACAGTAGCCACAGATGGATCTGAGCTCTATGAGAGCGAGAAAACTCATCTTCTTGAGAGTGAATTTTCAAAAGGCTTCACTTCAGAAGCTGCAAGCCTGATAGTAGATGAACACCTTCTAGGCGCTGACACAAACAATGTTGAACTATTAGATGATGTGGGGCGTAATCGTATATTTAATCTTGGCTACTACACATGGGTAGAACAGCAAGGAATTGAGTTTTCTGACTTTGAAATAAGAAGAGATCAACAATTTTGGAAACATATACAAAAATTAGCTCCTGTGTGGGATGATTTAATTAGTGAATTCAACTCTCAAACAGGACTAACCGAAACGAAGTGAACTTTTTAAACCAAAATTCAGGTTGGCTAGGCCTGCCTTCTGGATCAAGTTGGGAAGCAGAAAATAACTCTTTGGATTTAAACCCATTTATCGAGTACCGAAAACTTTTGTGGTCTTACCATTTAGCAACCTCTCGAGGAATGAGTGACCAAAACTTCCTAGATGTCGTAAAAAATTTAGATGATGCAGTCAGCGAATTAACTGGAACTGGTTTTCGAGAAACTCCACTTGTCTTCTTAAGCGAACTATCCAAAGCCATCGGCCAAGATGGTGGAGTCTGGGCAAAAAATGAAACTATTAATGTGTCGGGCAGTCATAAAGCACGTCATCTTTTCGGTCTTGCACTACGCCTTGAAATAGAAGAAGTTTCGAAAAATAAACCTCTAACAATTGCATCCTGTGGGAATGCTGCCCTAGCTGCTTCTGTAATTGCTAAAGCAGCAAAAAGAAATCTGACTGTAAATGTTCCGACATGGGCAGACACGTCTCTCTTAGATGGCCTTTCAGATTATGGTGCTCGAATTCAGATTTGTGAAAGGAGAAATGGTGAGTCAGGTGACCCATGCATGTTGAGGTTCAAGGAGTTGCTTGAAGAAGGAGCTCTCCCATTTGGCTGTCAAGGGACAGAAAATATATGGACAATTGATGGCGGCAAAACACTAGGTTTTGAGATGTCGACACAGCTAAATAGATATGACTTAGAGCCAGACAGACTCCTAGTGCAAGTGGGAGGAGGCGCACTTGCGAGCAGCACCATGCAAGCTCTAACGGATGCTAAAAATTTTGGAATTTTAAAAAATAGACCTTCTCTAAACACTGTTCAGGCAAGTGGCTGTTCTCCACTTTTAATTGCTTTCAACCAAATATCTGATAGCGATAATCCTTCCGAAGCACTTTCCGAAGCTATTTCAAACCCTCTGAAATATATGAAACCATGGGAAAACCCTTCTTCTGCCGCCACTGGGATACTAGATGACATAACTTATGATTGGCTTCCTTTAGTCTGGGACATGCTTTTCGAAGACAATAATGGAGGACCTATATGCGCAAGCGAAAAAGATATTCTCTTGGCAAAAAATCTGGTTGCCGATCACACAGAAATTTCTGCTAGTTTCACTGGAACCGCTGGGCTCGCTGGTCTACTTGCTGCAAAAAGAGATGGATGTATTGATTCTGATGACTCAGTGATGATCCTACTTACAGGTGTCGATAGAGCCTTTTAAAATTTTAGATAGAGGTTACTTGAAGCGACACCCGAGAAGCACCGTTCGCCATAGCTGTTTTCAACAGATTTGAAACCAGCTCAAAAATCTTTTCTTGCTCCCCTGTTACCGTTGTACCAAAAGGTCCAATCTCAACATTAAGACCTGACCTCTTAGCAACAGAAATAGTCTCTTTCACATGAGGACCAGGATCTCCTTCTGTGAACGGTTCAATTGTGAATTCAGCCCTTGCTTTTTCTGAACTCAAATCAATACTCCTGAAAATCAAAACAGCTAATTTCGCGAAGTTGATCTGCAAGCGAGTCCACTGCAGATTCGAAAAGTTCTTTACCTAGTTTGGGATTTGCATCTGTGGGATCTCCTATTAGACCCTCACTTCCGAAATCTCTGCTAGTCCAACCAAATTGGACTTTACCTCCGAATTTTACCCACTTATTTTCTGTCATCCATTCAGGCACGCGGCGAACAGCTTTTTCCATACGAACTTCTCCCGGTCGCAGGTAAGAAAAAACTGAAGTTTCGTTTAATCCACCATGGATTCCCATACCCATCTCTTCTTCGGTGCTTGTACCACCAGACGCAGGGGGAACAGAAGGGTGTACAAGAAACGTTAAAAGTCCGTGCGCAACACGTATATCACGGCATGCTGTTATCAGAAGGGACGTGTTGCCGCCGTGCCCATTTAAAATAACTAACCTTCTAGCAGCAGTTGTAGATACACATTTAGCTATGTCATCAAGAACACTTATCATCGTGGTCGAGCCATATGAAAGTGTCCCCGGTGACCATGTATGTTCATTTGATTTTGAAATTGACAATGTTGGAAGCAGCCATAGGTCTATCTCATCTCCTACAGAGTCAAGAAGAGCATTAGATGTTTCTTCCGCAATTACCGTGTCCACCGACATTGGCAAATGAGGTCCGTGCTGTTCAATTGCCCCAACGGGAAGCAGAATTACAGAATCATCGCTTATTAGCTCTGGGATATCAGGTCCAGTTATATCGGCAAGTCTTCCAGACATCTTTATAGGATAACCGAGTATCTCATCTAACGCGATTGATCGATTACGTCATCTTCTTAATCAAGGGGACCTGTCCATCTATCCATGTCTTTAATCTCAATTCCAGCTTGTTCAATCGCTCTTTTGGCAGTATGCGAAATCACTTCATCAAGGTCTCTATGTTTGTTGTAAAAAGCTGGTACAGGAGGAAAAATTACTCCACCAATTTCTGCAACTTGTTGCATCAAACGCAAATGTCCTAAGTGAAATGGGGTTTCTCTCACCATTAGAATCAAGGGTCTTTTTTCCTTTAAGGTCACATCCGCCGTTCTTGTAAGCAAGTCAGAACTATGCGAGTTTGCTACTGCCGACAAAGTCCTAATTGAACATGGGGCAACAATCATTCCATCGCACGGAAATGTTCCACTGGCGGGTCCTGCCGAAATATCTTTGATCGGATATGAACAATCGGCGAGTTTTTCTATTTCACCTGATGAAAAATCGGTTTCCATTCCGATCGTCTGTTTCGCTGCATTCGTTAATATTAAATGAGTTTCCACCTCTTCGATATCACGCAATATCTCAAGAATACGAATTCCATATATAACTCCGCTAGCTCCACTGATACCGACAACTAGCCGATGCAAACTATCTTTCATTTGCTAATTTCCCCTCTTAAATTACTCGCTAGTAAATTCTTGCCATGAGTTTTGAACTGTAGTCCGGTCACCGGACATAAGCACCTTTGTGTCCTGTAGGTAACATCAAACTATGGATCTTGATCTAATGGCTCAAAAGTACATCAACGATGGCTATCTGGTCATTTCAGAAATTTTTGACCAAGCCACTGTAGAAAGTATTCAGGCGGAAATTCCTAAATTTCGAGACGGAACCTACCCCGTTCAAGACCCCTTCAATCAAACAAGCACAGACTCTGGCCTCCTGGCCGTTCATTTCCCTCACTGGGTTTCACGTCCAATTTTTGAAACTTTGGACCATCCAAATATCAAAGAGGTCCTCCAAATAATTGTAGGAGCTCATATCCCCCACTGGGATGGCAGGGTCAAATGCATGCAGTCTATGCTTTTTCTCAAACCTCCAGGCTTCCCAGGTCAAGCCTGGCATCAGGACGAACGCTTTATCCCTACCAGAGACCGTTCTCTTGTAGGTGTCTGGATTGCATTAGACGACGCGACTCTAGATAACGGCTGCTTAAGAGTCATCCCGGGAAGCCACAAAATGGGACAGCTTTGGCCGACGAGACCGCATAATGAGACTGAAGAGTTTGACCTTTCAGACGAAAGCTACGGTTTCAACTCAGATGATGAAGAAATCGTTGAAGTAAAAGCTGGATCAGCTGTTTTTTTTAACGGCTATTTATTACATCGATCTCTTAGGAACCTTAGCAATACAAGTCGAAGGGCTCTAGTGCACCACTATATGAATGCATGGTCAAACTTGCCTTGGCAAGTAGGTGCGGACAGGCTAGTGGATGCCGCCACGCACGATCATCGAATGATCGTTCCTGTAGCAGGTGATGATCCTTATCCCGAAAGGGGCATCGAAACAAACCCGAATGAAGTGTTTATTCGCCCATGGGGAGATGAAATGGAATGGGGTAATTGGAATGCTTAAAGTTCTTCATAATGCACGGTTAGAAGATGGCAGGTTAGTGAACCTCCACATAAATGATGACCGCATAGAAGCAATCACTGAATTGCAGAAACCCTCTCCACTATCTGAAAATGGTATGGATCTAAATGGATGGCTTGTGATACCGAGTATGGCTGAGCCGCATGCGCATCTTGACAAAGCACTAACTGCTGAAAGTGTTCCAAATCCTGCGGGCGACTTGTCAGGCGCAATTGAGGCTTGGATCGCTGCAACTGCAAGTGGAGTAATAACTTACGAAGACACTGTCGACCGTGCGGTTGAGGCAATGCGTCTACTCGTTTCGAAAGGTGTTACAGCAGTTAGGAGTCATGTGAATGTTGCATCGGGTTCTCGTGCATTAGAAGCCGTTAGAGAAGCTAGAAAGATTGTTGCAGACCTAATAGATGTTCAAATAGTTGCTCTAACAATAAATCCTATGACGGGACCAGAAGGGACAGACAATCGGAAAGCATTAGAAACTGCAATAGAAACGGGGGTGGACCTGGTTGGAGGCTGCCCTCATCTCGACCCTAACCCTTCCGTTTTGATTAAAGATGCTTTAGGCATAGCTGAAGATGCTGGTATAGGAATTGATTTACATGTAGATGAAATGCTTGATGAATCAGTTTTGACACTTCACGATTTAGCGAAGCAGGTAATGGATCGAGGTTTTGAAAACTCTGTAACTGCAAGCCACTGCGTCACTTTAGGAATGCAAAGTCTAAGGAAACAAGCAGAGGTTTCTGCTGATGTTGCAAAAGCAAATATCGCTGTTTTACCGCTTCCACAAACTAATCTTTTTCTTCAAGGAAGAGATATATCAACTGCCACACCTCGTGCGCTTACTGCGATTAAGAGTCTTGAGGCTGCGGGAGTGCTAGTCGCAGCTGGGGCTGACAACGTTCAAGACCCCTTCAATCTGGTAGGTCGTAGCGACCCGCTCGAAACTGCTTCACTTTTGATTTTGGCTGCACATGAAATGCCAGAAAATGCCTACAAAATGGTGAGTGTCAACGCTAGAAAAGCCATGGGACTTGAAAAAGCAGACTTATCGCTTGGTTCTTTGGCTGATTTTGTAGCTATAGATGCGCCCTCACTTAGAGGAGCTATCGCCGATGCACCAATGTCTAGGAAGGTTTTTAAGGGTGGAGTTCTAATTTCTTCTTCCTTACAAACCACTCAAATAAGTCCAGACGGGCTTTGAGTAAGAACTTCATCTAAACTTGAATAATGACTGAAATAAAAGATTTACGCGATTTTATATCGGCTCTAGATTCTGCTGGTCAGTTGATTAAAATCAGCAAGCCAGTTTCTATTGAACATGAATTAGCAGATGTTGGAGCAAGTGTTGCGCGCGAAGGCAAGGGAGCTTGTCTTTTCGAAAATGTTATTGGGAGCCCCTGGCCAGTGTTTTGTGGCGGTGTGGCGTCTCATAGCAGGGCTGCCGTAGCTCTAAGCTGTGAACTGTCTGAAGTTGCTGACACAATGGAAAAAGCTCTTGATCCTTCGAATGGTCTCACCCCAGTAAAGACAGATAAAGCGGACTGGCACGACAATACTCTTTCAGGAAGCGAGATTGATCTTAAAAATTTACCGATCCTGACGCACTCTAGAGGTGACAGTGGACCGTTCATCACAGGTGCCGTAACAGTTTCTAAGGATCCTATTTCTGGTAGAGGAAATCTCAGCTACAACCGTATGTCTAAACTCGATGATAATATTCTCGGATTTAACGTGAATGAATGGAGAGATGTGGGGACTTTTTGGAAGTCGCGTGAGAATCCAGATGCCCCATTTCCTATTGCCCTTGCTATGGGTTTAGACCCAGCCATCATGATCGCCGCTGGTGTTAAAACGCACGTAGACGAGCTTTTTATTGCAGGTGCTATTAGGGGTGAAGGAATAGAAGTCTGTAAGGGAATCACTGTGGACATAGACATCCCGTCATCGGCTGAAATAGTTGTTGAAGGTTTCCTGCATCCAGCAAAACGGGCACCGGAAGGGCCGTTGGCAGAATTTCATGGGTACCACGGGGAAGCTTGGAACAGCCCGACTCTCGAAGTTTCATCTATTTCTTGGCGTAATAACCCTATTTTCCAAACGATTATTCCTGGTTGGTATGAACACATCTATATTGGCAACATTTTACCTAGAGAGCCTCTCCTGAGAAGTTACGTGAGGCACCTAGATCCTTCTGCAGAGGTTTATATTCCTCCTTATGGAAATGGATTTCTAGCAGTCATTCAAATAGATCGAGATAATCCGGGAACCGCTAAGAATCTTGCATTGGCTGCGATGGCAGCCCATATCAATATTCGGAATGTCATTGTTGTGGATAGAGATATCGATATTTTTCAACCGTCAGAATTGCATTGGGCCATTACTAATCGGGTCAGTTGGCAGGAAGATGTATTTTCTATTCCTTTAGCTCAAGGTCATGAAATGGACCCAACAGCTGATACTCGTGGCATAAGCACGAAAGTTGGTATTGATGCTACCTATAAAAGGGAACGGCGTGAATACGGCTCTCGAGTTTCCTACCCGACCGTGAATCTTAACGACTACCTGAATTGAAATTAATCTAGTCAAACATCTTTGAAGTACGTGAAATGACTTTTTCTGCCTCTTCTGGGTTTCCGATTGGTAATTGAAATTCATCTATCCCGTTCCCGCTAATGAGATTTCTCAATTCTTCTGAAGCCTCAGAAGAAGACCCTGTTATTACGAACTGTTCAACCCATTCACTAGGAACATACTTGGCCGCATTCTGGGGACCTCCTTCAGAAAGTGCTGTTTTTATTTGACTGTTTAATTCTTCTGTCATTCCTATGTGTTCTTTTACTTCTTGCGGCGAATCGACAAGTCGAAAACTCAAAGCAGCGCGCGCTTCTTCAAATTCTTTTTGCGAAGAGACAATCATAGTTGAGTAAACGATTTTGAACGGATCACGTTTTGCTGATTTTCGCAGTGCTTTGACGTGTCTAGGTAAAAAGTCTTTGTGTATATAACTCAAATAAAAGCCATCACCTAACTCTGCGCCTAATTGGGTCATACGTTCACCGCGCCCGGCTAAAAAAATCTCTATACTTCCACGCCCATAGTTCAAAGAAGCTGATTTCAGTGAAAATTCACAACCTTCAAGACTTACTCTTTCTCCCGAAAAAAGACCTCTGAGAGCAACCACAGTTTCTGAAACAGTTGTTGCAGGTTTCAATCTTTCTATCCCTAGTGGATTGAGCGTTAAACCGCCACCAGCTCCGATCCCTACAAAACTTCTACCCTTGCTTACTTCATCCAAACTTGCTATTGCGGAGGCTGTGATTCCTGGATGGCGAACATACGGATTGGTTATTCCAGGACCGACAAGAATTTTCTTAGTTTCTATTGCTATCGAAGTCAATGTGACAAAAACATCTCGCGTGTGTAGCCCCTCGTCATAAACCCAACATCGTACGTACCCCAACTTTTCAGAAAGTTGCGCCAGTTCAACTATCTTTTTAATTTTTGCTGTCGGCATTAAATTTACGCTGACAGGTAAACTCACTTCGATTCCCCAAGCCGGTCGTGAGTATGAAATGCCTGACTTACTACATGAGCTGCATTTCTTCCTGAAATACCTACTATCCCTGCACCTGGGTAAGTAGCAGCCCCAGATAGATAGAGGCCATCGATTGAAGTTTTATAACGTGTCAGTTCTTTATCGCGCCCGAAAAAGGTATTCAATGGTGAAGCTCCAAAAGACGGCGTGTGCCCTTTATGCATAGAGAATTCATTTTCATAATTTTCAGGTGTCATTACGCGCCATTTTTTTATTTTTTCAATTCCTTCTGACCCCATTAATGAACTCCAGATATCCAGCCACCTTCTAGGTTCACTAGAATTAACCCAACCACCGGGTGTTGAATAAGGAGTAAAAAGAACTTCAAGACTAAGAATATGTTCACCCGAAGTTGTCTTTAAAGACTCATCAGGAACAGATGGGATATCAATCAACATCGTCGGCTTTGTTGCAACTTTTCCTAAGGATCTCATTTCATGAGCTTGAATCAAATCTTGTGGTGAAGGAGAAACGATTGTTGTTTGCCCTAAAGGGTTCAGACCATTATGAGCTGCACGAATATTCTCTCCCCATATAGGCTCAGGAAGCTTATTTAAAACAGCATCAATCTTCGACTCATAACCTTCGGGAACTGGTAGTTGTCTCCATTTGTCGACCATTTTTCTTGCTTTCCTTGGTGTTTCTCCTACCCACTCAACAAAAACTCTTTTCGGGTCACACGCTGCAACAACCTTTTGTGTAGTGATAATTTCTCCATCTGAAAGTCGTACACCTTTAATCGATCCATCTTGAATAAGCACATTTTCAACTCTGGATCCACAACGAACCTTTCCACCAGCCGCTTCGAATGAGGCTTTTATAGAATCTGTAAGAGAACCGCTACCTCCCTGAGGCCTTCCCACACGATTAATATGTCTAGTCGCATAGCCCAATGCAGCCATGCCCGTTCCGGGAGTATCAGGAGCCAGACCCCACACTGTCGGCCCCACTGAGATTGTAGGCATTATCAAATGCCAATCGGTGAAATAACGACTAAGTATCTCCATTGCACTGCTACGAGACCACCTGAGGAGTCGGCTTAAACCCTCGCCTCTTTTCTGCAATGCTCTTGAAGCAAAACCTAACGAAGATGGTTGAGTTGCAGCCAGATCAAGAGCCAATCTTGCTACTGGCAAAGCATCTTTTAAATACCTTTTATAGCCGTCAACCTGATCAGGGTGTGTTACAGCCAGTCCAGAAAGTGTCTTATCAATATCAGAGTAAACAACCCAAGGATCACTTTCGTCATGGAAAGCGCAAACAGAGCTTGCTTCTGTTTCTACGTATTTTAATCCATAGAGAGCCAAATCAAGTTCTTCAATAATCGGCATCGCTCTTACTAAGTTGTGTTCACAATGGCAAATGTTGAACCTTGCTCCTAAATCGTCAACTGTGGATGCACAACCCCCAACAGAAGGTCGTGCTTCAATAAGAATCGTGTCGATACCTAACCGTGCAAGATAGGCAGCGCAAACAAGACCGTTATGACCACCACCTACAACTACTACTTCTGCCTCACTCACAGTTTCCCAAATTACTTACAAAAGAAAGTGATAAAGCAAATCGTGGATCAATATATTTTCTTCTCTCAAGTGAACTTGGGTAGAACATCTTCAGCCAGCCTGTGTAGCTGATCAGTTCCTGATTCGTAACTATCTCCTGGCATCATTGGGAAAAGCATCAAATTTTCCACTCCTAGCAAATCTCTGTACCATTCGATTTGCTCACCAACATCGTCAGCTGAACCAACAATCCAAATCTTCTGTTCCAGAGAATCCTCTAAAGTGGGAATCAAACCAGCTTTTGAAGGTTTTCCATCTGGCCCCATATAACCCTTACTCCATCCATATGGTCCTAAAAATTTCCAAAATTCATCGTGACCGGGTCGCACTGATTCGACAGCTTCTTCATAAGTATCAGCTACACAAACACACCTAACCAACATTCTTTTTTCACCAGATTCGAGTGACTGGTTTTGCGATTCTTCATACAATTCGGCAAATCTATCCCACTGGGATTTGATAAAAGTAGGATGCGAATTCCAAAAAACACCTCCCCAACCTCTTTTAGGGACAACTTCTAGAGTAGGAGGAGATGTAATTGCCTGCCATGTCTCATAAGGGTATAAGGGTCTTGGAATCAAAGTCAGCTCTTGTACTGTGCCTCCCCTATCTGGGATACCTGGTGGAGGAAAATCATAAACCTCACCGTGATAGGAAAATAGTTCTTCATTGAGAGCGAGCTGGATGATATCCATTGCTTCATCAAACTGTTTTCTATTGAAATCATCAGCCGAAGCCTGATCAGGGTTATCAAAACTACCGATCTGACTTCCAAGTGTTTCAGCTTCTCTAGGTACTGTCCCTCTGCCAACTCCTAAAATCCCTCTTCCACCTGAAATATTGTGCAGGGTGGCAAAGTCTTCGGCCAATCGAAGTGGATGCCACTGCGGAACGATATTAAAAGCCATTCCTATATGGATTTGTTCTGTTCTTTCAGCAATTATGGCACCCAAAAGAATTCCATTAGGTACAACTTCATAACCTTCGTATTGAAAATGGTGTTCAGTAAGCCAAAAAGAATCAAAACCTAACTTGTCTGACAAACAAGCCGCATCAATAATTTGCTCTGTGGCTTTCCACATCTCTTCGTTGCTGTAACGTCTATCTGTTGGAATCGGTAGATCCGGTCCAGCATCTTCCATCTCAACACCACCGAAAAGAAAAACTCCTGTTCTCATATTGTTACTTTAGAAGATTTAGGGAATGAATATTGCAACCAAGATAAATAATCGATCAATGCAAAAAGAAGATTGTTTCTTGTAGCCTGCTTCCTTAGTAAGTCAACATTCATATTAATGTTCACCTTTATTAAAAGGTTTCAGATATCTAGATAGGACCGAGTGGAGCAAAAGTTGAATACAGATTTAAGCACTTCTACATCTTTGTCGTTTGACGACATAGGAATGATTTTCCCTGATGGTACAGAGGCTCTACAAAACATCTCTTTTGACCTCAGTAGAGGTGAGTTTGTAACAATCGTCGGACCTTCAGGTTGCGGAAAGTCGACTTTATTGAAAATTGCCTCGGGTCTTCTTGAACCCACTAGTGGAACTGTGGAAGTCGATCGTGAGAGACTCGGTTACGTTTTTCAGGACGCCACCTTGCTTCCTTGGAGAACAGTTAGTAAGAACGTTGAACTTTTGGCAGAACTTCATGGGACAAGTCAACAAGAACGCAAGAAACTAGTTCAAGAGTCAATAGAGCTAGTTGGACTTGAGGGATTCGAGAACCATTATCCAAAATCTCTTTCAGGTGGTATGAAAATGAGATGCTCACTTGCTCGTTCTCTAACTCTCAAACCTCCTGTTTTTCTTTTTGATGAACCTTTTGGAGCGGTAGACGAAATCACACGCGAACATTTGAACGAAGAAACTCAACAACTTTTCAAACAAGAAGGTTTCGCTGGCTTGTTTATCACTCACTCAATTAGTGAGGCTGTTTTCATGTCAACCAAAGTGTTAGTAATGTCAGCAAGACCTGGGCGTTTAGTGGCTGAATTTGATATTCCTTTCGAATACCCAAGGAATCCAGATCTCAGATTTGATGCAGAATTCGCTGAGATGTGTGGAAAAGTTTCAGTCGAGTTAAGAGGATCGCACTCATGAACATAAGCATAAAAAAAGAAGAATCTTCTGCAGCTGTCATGTCTCAACCTTCTCGAATACGAAAATATACTTCATCATTTTTACCCCCGTTAATATTAGGAGCAGGTGTAATCGGGCTTTGGTACTACATCTCATTTGGACTTTTAGAGGAAAAGCGACGCTTTCTCCTTAGGCCCATTCACAGCGTTATTGATGTTGGCTTTCTCGACGGCGACAACCGAACTGAGTCTCTTAAAGCGCTTTGGTCAAGCACAGAAGTAGCATTAATCGGTTTATCGATAGCTATAAGCCTTGGTTTTATTCTTGCAATACTTATGAGTCAAGCAAAGTTTCTTGAACGAGCAATTTTTCCTTACATGGTAACCCTCCAAGCTATTCCTATTTTGGCGATCGTTCCGTTGATCTCATTCTGGTTCGGTACGGGTCAGAGGTCTCGGGTTGTTGTTTGTGTAATTATCGCTCTTTTTCCAATCATCGTAAATACCCTGTTTGGCCTACAATCCGCGGAAAGAGGGATGCACGATCTTTTTTCCCTCCACCACGCAAACAGATTTACGCGTCTTAGAAAATTGATGTTCCCAGCTGCGCTACCGGCTATTTTTGCAGGTCTACGAATATCTGCAGGTTTATCAGTAATTGGAGCAGTCGTTGGTGATTTCTTTTTTGGAAAAGGTGAAGCCGGAATTGGCCAAATGCTTAAAAAACATGCAAATAGGCTTAACGGTGAAGAACTCCTAGCGTGTGTAATTTTGTCTTCTGCTCTTGGAGTATTGGTTTTCTGGATATTTGGAGTACTTCAAGATAAAGCTGTAGGCAGATGGCATGAAGCGAACTCTGCTAGTTGATAAATTTGCTTTAGAAGACCTTCGAGAAATGCTTAAAATTCTAAAAATCTGAGATCGCTACGACAGAAACTTCCATTTTCCAAGACTTTTGAGCGAGCTGCGATACAACTAGAAGAGTTGATGCAGATTGATGAGAACCAAAAGTTTCGTCACGGACGGACATCACCGTAGACAAATCCTGATCTGGCACTACATATGTAGTCACCAGCGCTATGTCATTAATATCCATAGAAGCTTCTTTAAGAATTGACCTTATATTTAGCCAAATTACTTCTGCTTGTTGACGAATACCATCTGGAACAGTTCCGTCTGATTTCACGGGGACAATTCCTGAGGTGTGCAAAATACGTGAAGAATTTTCAGCCATTACTGCGTGTTCGTATCTGGCAGAAGGAGGAGCTATTTCATTTGGATTAATAGGAACTAAGGGCACAATAACGACGCTACTACGCTGAGACGATAACGTCGCCAAAATGAACTCTAGAATCGCTCTTTATTTTCAAGATAAACACGAAATCGCATATGAGCTAGAAATGGCCAAATATGCAGAGGAACGCGGAATAAAAGAAATCTGGCAAGCAGACACACGTTTAGCGCGTGATTGTGTAGTCATGATGAGCGCTCTTTTAACTGCAACAAAGAACGTTCGTATCGGTTCAGGAGTTTTACCTATTTGGACTCGTAACCCTGCAGTAATAGCTGCTACCTGGAGCACCATGTGGGAACTAGCTGGTCTCGATGAAACTAATCAAAGTCGGGTAATGCTAGGACTCGGTGCTTGGTGGGAACCTATTACTTCCAGAGTGGGTGAAGAAAGAAAAAAACCTCTTAAAGCAATGAGAGAAAATATTGAAGCGATTCGAGAACTCTTCACCATGGAAGAAGTCAGCTACTCGGGTGAATTTGTAAATCTAGACAGAATTAAACTGGACGTGGCATATGGCAACATAGAAGCCAGATCTATCCCTATTTACCTCGGTGCAACTGGTCCAAAAATGCTCGAACTGGCTGGTGAAATCTGTGATGGCGTAGTTCTTAACTACATCGTGACACCACAATACATCCGTGAAGCTGTAAAACTGATTTCGAATGGGGCTCAAAAATCTGGAAAGAGCTTAGAGCAAATTGATAGACCTGAACTGTTGGTTTGTTCCCTTTCCGATGAAGATCCAAACGAGGCTATCCGTACAGGGAAATCACTTATCGCATACTACCTTGGGACCGAGCCCCACATAATGAAGGCTAGTGGTGCCGATCCTGATCTAATTGAGCGAGTCAAAGAAGTGGTTGGTTGGCCAGCTACGGAAGCTGACTACCGTAAAGCTGCTGATCTGATTCCAGACGATCTTGTCAAGTCTCTTATGGCTGCGGGCACAAGCAAACAATGCCGTGAAACCGTTGAAGAATATGTAGATGCCGGCGTAACTTGCCCTATTCTTTATCCACTTATGGATGACATGGTTCCAGTTATTGATGCTTTCGCTAACTGGTCTATGTAATGCATTCGATACTCTTAGAGGGCCCAGCGATAGTAACCGTTGATGACTCAAACTCTGTTTTAGATCCAGGTTGGATTTTTACAAAAAATGACGTGATCGAGAATATCGGCAAAGGTGAAGCGCCTAGAAATATCCGCAAGGAAGCGGATGAAATAATTGAAACTCCTGGCTCAGCGGTGATGCCAGGGATGGTAAATGGACACACACACCTTTTCCAAACTTTTTTCCGAGGACTGGCCGATGATAAACCTCTTCTTGATTGGCTCAAAGAATGCATCTGGCCAGGCGCTTCGGAGCTTGATGCAGAATCTGCAAAGGCAGCTGCGACATTGGGGTTAATAGAAAACCTCAGAGGCGGCGCTACTACCGTTGTCGACCATCAATATATTCATGTGGATCCGCATATAGATCATGCTGTTTGTCAGGCCGCATCTGAAGCCGGACTGAGATTTATATTGGCGAGTGGATGGGCAGACCGAAATTACCACCCACCCCTAACGGAGTCAGCTAAAGAAGTTGTAAGTCGCATAAGATCCGTGCATGAAAAATGGCATGGTGCCGAGAATAATCGAATTCAAGTAGGTTTAGCACCTTTGATCCCATGGGGCTGTTCAGACAGTGCAATGACTGAGACTGTCACTGCAACAAGGTCATGGGGTGGTTCAACACATCTTCACTGTGCCGAAACAGCAATTGAAGTGGAAATGAATATTGAAGAGCGTGGCCTCAGACATGTTCATTGGCTTGAATCATTAGGACTTTTGGGTCCTGACATTCAACTTGCACATTCCATTTGGCTAGACGAAGATGAAATTGATTTGATATCGAAACGTGGAGCTTCAGTTGTTCATTGTCCAGTGTCAAATATGTATCTGGCTTCCGGAGTAGCAAAAATTAAAGAAATGCTCGATCGTGGCATCACTGTTGCTTTAGCAACTGATGGACCAGGAAGTAACAATCGACAGGATATGTTCGAAACGTGCAAAGCAACTGTTTTACTACAAAAAGTTGATCGATTAGATGCAAGTGTCTTACAACCAGAAGAAGTGCTTCATTTGGCTTGTCGGCATGGTGCTCGCTTAGTAGGTAAAGAGAAAGAAATAGGATCGCTGGAGATCGGCAAAAAAGCAGACCTAATAGTCATTGACTTAATGACTGCTTTCTCTGCGCCAGTACATAAAGTGGCGTCTGCAATAGTTTATTGCGCTACCCCCAGAGATGTTACTCACGTGATGGTTGACGGAAAATTTTTAATCAAAGACAGGGATATTACTTTCACTAATGAGAAAAAAGCTATAGCCAGAGCAACCAAATGTGCAGAAAAGGTCTTCCAGAAAGCTAATATCCCCTCTCGACTTCTTTAACTTAATCTGCTATTAGTCATTGGAACCGTCAGCTTGCAATTCGACTGTATATGACCAAAGCTCGGCTGTTAATGGCAGAGGTTCTGGGTGTTCATTTGCAGCTTCCATAGCTGAACGGTGTCCTTCCGCAAAATCTGGTGACTGAACCCAAGCTATAAAATCGTCTTCACTATCCCAGCGTGTAACTACTAACCATGTTTCACGTTCATCTGTAGGCCGCATCAATTCAAAACCTTGGAATCCTTCTCTTCCATCTACTGCTTTTATTCTTTCGGCAAAACGTCGAGCTACTTCATCCCCCAGGTCTTTTGGGACAGTTATTGCATTAATTTTTATAACTGACATCTTTGCCTTTCTGCTATTAATTAGGTGAAATGGGTTTCTGGAGTTCACCTTAGGTCTTCTGACGTTGAGAATCTTTAAGTTCCTGATAATTTCTTCTTGGAGTAACATGTATATCTGAGAATCAGAATTGGATTTAATGACAAAAATAATTTCATATCAGAGACCTGAAAATCTTGAAGAAGCACTAAGTCTTATTTCCCAAGACAAACACGTTCCGCTAGCAGGTGGGACTCAATTAAATACTAATGAAGATACGGAACCTCTTCATCTAGTAGATCTTCAAAGTCTCGCTTTGAAAGGAATTGCTAGCTCGAATGGGAAATTGAAAATAGGTTCCATGACAACACTTCACGAAATAATGAAAAATTCCGATTGTCCTGATTTAATTCGACTTTCTTCACGTTCTGAATCACCTAGCACTTTGAGAACTCTGGCAACTATTGGAGGAACGATCGCTAGCGGTGATTCTGATAGCCAACTGATAGCAAGTCTCTTAGTTCACGATGCTGAAGTCACGATTCTCAACTCTTCTGACGGGGAATTAAGTGTTCCTCTTCAAGAAGTTCTAATTAAACCAGAAGGTCTAGAGTCAGAATTAATTATATCTATTGATATAGCAACCGATGGAAAGTCCCTACTAGAAGCAACTGGAAGAACTCCGGCTGATACGCCTATTGTTTCAGTTGCTGCAAGATGTTGCTCTGATGGTGACCGAATGGCTGTTACTGGAGTTGCTCCAACTCCAGTTCTTGTGGACCCAGAGAATCCGACAGTTTCATTGCAACCTCCTAGTGATTTCCGCGGAGATTCGGAATACAGAATACATCTAGTGAAAATTCTTGCTTCACGGGCTCTTGATTTACTGAACGGTGAGAAATAATGCAGATTAATATTGAACTTAACGGTCAAGAGACGGCAATCGAATGTGAGGCTCACGAAACCTTATTGATGGTTCTTAGACGTGAAGGCATGTCAAGCGTTCGCTTCGGTTCTTCAACTGGGGAAACCGGAGCTTCAGCTGTTCTTTTCGATGATCTGCTCGCAAGTAGCGAAGTAATCCTTGCAGCCCAAGCAAACGGGCATTCAGTGGTAACACTTGAATCTCTAAATACAGACTCTTCCCTCCACCCTGTTCAGGCAGCTTTTGCAGCAACTGGTGCTATGCAATCGGGCTACTCAGTGGGAGCAATGATTCTTGGCACTCTTCAATTATTGAAAGAAACCCCCGATCCAAGTGAAATTGAAATACGCGACATGCTTTCAGGGATTCTTGATCGAGAAACTGCATATGTAAAACCTGTAGCAGCAGTTAAGCAAGCTGCAGCGGTTCTTCGTGGAGAGGAACCAGAACCATTTAGACCTTTGATACTCAAACCTATGACTGATGGAGTCAACGCTGTCGAAGTAGATCCAGACGATTCCCCTCCTGAGGCTTCAGATGCCATCCCAAGGTTGATTCCTTCTTCAGAAGTTCCCTCAACTTCAGTGGTAGGGCAACCAGAAGTCAAGGTAGATGCAGTTCGATTGGTGAAAGGAAACCCAGCGTTTACCGCCGATTTTGACATTCGAGGTTTACTTCATGCAAAGGTTCTTAGGAGCCCACACGCTCATGCGAGAATCACCTCAATAGATGATTCTGAAGCACTCGCAATTCCAGGGGTTCACGCCGTCATACACCACGAGAACATTAATCGAATTAAATATGCTTCAGGAGGTCAGTCTTATCCGAATCCTAAGCCTCACGACCAAGTTAGTTTTGATAACAAGGTTAGACATGTAGGTGATCGTGTGGCTGCAGTAGCGGCTGAAACCCCACAAATAGCTGAAGAAGCTTGCGCTCTAATAAAGGTCGAGTACGAAGTTTTACCAGCAGTCTTTGATGAATTGGACGCTGGAAATCCCGATGCTCCGGTGATTCATGATGAAGTTGACACTGTAGACATTGCCGACAGAGACCGAAATCTGGTTCATCAAATATTTGCTGAAAGAGGTGACGTAGATTCCGCTCTACAAAATGCTGATCGGACGTATGAACAGACTTTTCGAGTTCATCAAGTTCAACCGGCGCCTATAGAGCCTCATATTTCTACAGCTTGGCTCGATAGCGATGAACGTCTGGTCGTTAGAACCGCCACACAAGTGCCATTTCACACACGTCGCATGCTTGCACCTTTAGTTGGAATGGATATTAAAGATGTCAGAATTATCAAACCGCGAATTGGCGGTGGCTTTGGCGCTAAACAAGAAATGCTTATCGAAGATATTGTCGCCCACTTAGCTATAGCCACTAGGCAACCAGTCCAACTCGAGTTGACCAGAGCGGAAGAATTTTATGCAAGCAGAACTCGACACCCGCAAACACTTACTTACAGAACAGGCGTTGATTCGGAAGGGAATCTTGTTGCTCAAGAACTAAAACTAGTTGGCAATACAGGACCTTACGGAACTCATGGTTACACCGTGCAGACAGTCGCTGGCCTTAGAGGTCTTTCCTCTTACAACTGTGATAACAAACGTTTCGATTGTGATGTCATGTACACAAACATTCCTGTGCCAGGAGCGTATAGAGGATACGGAGCACCTCAAGCTCTCTTCGGTTTAGAAGCTCATATGGAAGATATTGCACTTGATTTGGGAATGGATCCTATTGAATTCCGGAGACAGAATTGGGTGAAGGTCGGAGATGAAATGAACATTGCTCCGCACTTGGGTGAACAAGGAACAACAGAAGAAGAACTCGATGAATATCCGAAAGTTATGTCTAACGGAATCGAAGAGTGTGTCGCTCAAGGAAGTCGTGCGATTGGTTGGCATCGCAGGCATGATGAGTCTTGGAAAAATCCCGTTGATAGAACACATATCAGGAGAGGGCTTGGATTTGCGTTTTGCATGCATGGAACATCTATTCCTTTTCTGGATATGGGGGGATGCAGCATAAAACTAAATGATGATGGCTCATTCAATATGCTTGTGGGTGCTACGGACTTAGGCACTGGAGCAGACACTGTTCTTGGTCAGATAGCCGCAGAAGTTCTAGGAGTGCCTTTAGAAGATATAAGGGTTTACTCTTCTGACACTGATGTTACTCCTTTTGATACGGGTGCTTACGCTTCAAGTACAACCTACATTTCTGGCACCGCTGCTAAAAAAGCTGCAGATGTTGTGCGTACCAGACTAAAAGAACGTGCAGCTATGTTGCTTGATATAGAAATCCCCTGTTCTATTGAATTGCGTGACAGGCGGGCCTGGGCGCCTGATGGTCGTTCAGTAAGTCTTGAAGAAATTGCTCTGGATTCTTTGCATTTGAATGAACAAGAACAAATTATGGGAACTGGTTCGCATGTGTCGCCTGATTGTCCTCCTCCTTTTGCTGCACAATTTGTTGAGATCGAAATCGATATTGAAACTGGTCAGATTGAAATAATAAAAATGGTCATGGCAGTGGACTGTGGTGTGGCTATTAATCCCGTGACCGCAAGTGGTCAAGTAGAAGGTGGAATGCTTCAAGCCTTGGGTTATGCACATTGTGAGGAAATTGTTCTTGATGATAAAGGGGCAATGGTAAATCCTTCATTCGGACCTTATCGAATTTACAGAGCGGACGAAATGCCTAAAACTGAAGTGTTTTTAGTTCAGACAATGGAGGACAGTGGGCCTTTCGGAGCGAAAGCGGTTGCAGAGATACCTAAAGATGGTGTGGCACCTGCCGTAAGAAATGCGATTCTCAACGCTACTGGAGTCCGAATAGACGAACTTCCTTTTACACCTGAACGCGTTCATCGAGCGCTTAAAGGAAACTAGAAATGCCCTCAAAGGGCGGTCTCATTATTCAACCCGCTTGGTTGATTTCTGAATCTTCAAATGAGCCCAAACAAAATTGGGGTGTGCGTGTATACGACGGCAAAATTCAATCTGTTGCACCAAACGAAGAACTGGAAACCAAGTTTTCAGAAGACGAAATCTTTTTAGCTAAAGACAAGGTACTCATGCCCGGTTTCGTTAATGGGCATATTCATATGTATGGGGTTCTGGCACATGGCATACCAGTAAAATCTGCTCCATCAGATTTTTGGTCTTTTCTAGAAAAGTTTTGGTGGCCTTTAGTCGAAGACAAAATTGATCATAAAATGATTTCTGCTGCGACCGAATGGTTATGCAGTGAAATGCTTTTAAGTGGAACAACGACATTTTGCGACATCTTAGAAGCACCCCAGTCACTTCCCGACTCTCTCTTACTCGAAAAGGAAATCGTAGAAAAACGCGGACTTAGAGCTTTGCTCAGTTTTGAAGCAAGTGAAAGATCCGGTTCAAAAGTTGCTCAAAAAGGAATTGATGAAAATATCCGTTTGATTGAAACAAACGTTGAAGGGAATCTTGTGTCTGGATTTATGAGTGTCCATACAACATTCACTTGCTCCGATAACTTTCTTCGACATGCATTCGAGCTGGCTGAAGAAAATAACGTTCTCTTTCATGCTCACTGCAATGAAGGTGCCTATGAGGGCGAATGGTGTGAAAAAACTTTTGGACACCGAACATTCGAACATTACGAAAAACTTGGGATAAATGGTCCGCGATTTCTGGCTTCTCAGTGTGTTCATCTATCTGAAAGAGAGATTGAATTAGTTTCATCTGCTGGAACACGTTGTGTTCATATGCCTTTATCTAACTGTGAGGTTGGAGGTGGGATAGCTCCTATTCCCGAACTGCTCGAAAAAGGCGTCCGTGTCTCTCTGGGAAGCGACGGATACATGAATGACATGTTTGACGTAATGCGAGGAGCTTTTCTCATCCACAAAGCACGTCTTCAAGATCCTGGGACGATGAAAGCTGAACAAGTTTTTGAAATGGCAACTCTTCAAGGAGCGGAAGCCCTAGGCCTAGATAATGTTGGTGCTTTGAAACCAGGTTTCGTGGCTGACCTCCAATTAATTGATGCAAACTTTCCAACTCCCTCGACTGAAGAAAACCTAATTGAGCAAGTGATTCTTTATCGCTCTGGTCATCATGTCGACTCTGTAATGATTGCAGGAAAATGGAAATTAAAAAATGGCGAGATTCTTGGGGCTGATCTTGAAAATCAAAGAGAATCTGTTCATCGGCAAGCTAGGCGCCTCTGGGGTGAAAATGGGTAAAAAAAATCTCAGTAAGGGTGTCGACGAGACTCGGATACTGACCAAACTTAATAATCTCATTGATGAAGGAAATACTGTCGTTTTAGCAACAGTTGTGGAAACTTCCCGATCCGTACCACGGCATTCTGGGGCAAAAATGTTGATACTTTCTGACTCTGAACAAATTGGAACTATAGGTGGTGGAGAGATGGAAGCACGGGTAATAAAAGAAGCCTGTGCCTGCATGGACGACGGCACCTCACTTCTGCTGAACTATGAACTAGTTGATCCAGTGGCTGGAGATCCAGGTGTTTGTGGTGGAACGGTTACTATTCATTTGGAGACCTATATGCCCAATTCTAAAATTCTGATTATCGGGTGCGGTCATGTCGGAAGAGCCGTAGCCGAGCTTGCTAGCTGGTTGGGCTACTATGTCGTTGCAACAGACGATCGAGAAGAGCTAACTGAAAACGTAACTGGAGCAGATCTTGTTATCGCCGGCTCAATTGAAGATGCTCTAGAGCAGATCAATTTAACGGAACGAGATCATGTAGTAGCGGTTACACGCAATGCTGAATTGGACATCCAAAACCTTCCTCATCTGCTTTCTACTGATACAAAATCAATTGGAGTAATGGGAAGTTCTAGGCGATGGGAAACAACTAGATCTGCACTGTCATCATCTGGCATTTCGGAACAAGATTTCTCTAGAGTCACTTCACCCATAGGTTTAGACTTGAATGCTGAGACCCCTCAAGAAATAGCTATTTCTATCATGTCTCAAATCATCGAAAAAGATAATTCTAGTAATAATTAGCTGTGATTTCTGAACATCTCTGTTTAATACGTGGAGGCGGAGACCTGGGAACCGGTGTTGCTCTTCAACTAAAAAGAAGAGGAATGCCCGTGGTCGTATTTGATTTGGAAAATCCTTTGGCGGTAAGAAGAAAAGTTTCACTTTCATCAGCGATTCTCGACAAAAAAATAGAAATTGAGGAAATAGTAGGCGAAAAAATTGATGAACTCTCAAATATTGATGACTTTGCATCTACTAACGTTGTTCCAGTTCTAATCAGCGAATCTCTCCCACCTTTCCCAATTTCTGTGATTGTCGATGCCAGAATGCAGAAAAAACCTATGGATACAAAAATTGATGATGCCGACTTAGTTGTTGCTCTTGGACCTGGGTTTTTTGCCGGTAAGGACTGTCATGCTGTTGTCGAGACCATGCGCGGACCCAATTTGGGGAAAGTGATTTGGGATGGTTATGCACATAAAGACACAGGAATTCCTGGTGAAGTTGGGGGGCTTACAAGTGAACGCCTATTGCGTTCTCCTTCTGATGGAGAAATTCACTGGGTGAAGGACATAGGTGATCTGGTCAAAAAAGGTGAAGTAATTGGCTCTGTGGGAGATAGTTCGATAGTTGCCGGAACTAGCGGACTAATTCGTGGAATGATAAATGAAGGCGTGCCGCTAGAAGCCGGCATGAAGATTGGGGATATAGACCCGAGAGGTGCAAGCGTTGATGTAGACAAAGTTTCTGACAAGGCTCTAGCAGTTGGAAATGGCGTAATGGAAGCTGTAACTAAATGGTTAGAAAAAAACAAATCGAACCTTTAGAGGTTCACAAGGCTGTCGAAAATCTAGAAATAAAAGAAGGTGAGATAGTCGCTCTGGTTGGAGGCGGAGGTAAATCAACTCTTCTTAGGGCTCTAGGAGAACTTCACGGTAGAGGAACGATTCTAACTACTACAACCAAAATGGGGAGTGACCAAACAGGAGAAGCAAATTTGCTCATTAGCCCTTCTGAAAAAGAGCTTGCCGATGCCTTAGGAGGAAATGCTCCCGTTATGATCTGGGATCGCGTCAAGGGTGAAAAAGCTTTCGGAGTTGATCCTTCGCTACCCAAAGGTTGGTTACCCGAAGCAACCAGAGTCATCGTTGAAGCAGATGGAGCGAGACGACATCCAGCGAAGGCTCCTGCGCCTTACGAACCTGTTTTACCCCAAGGTGTAACAACTGTTATTGCAGTAATCGGTGCTGATGCAATTGATAGAGTTATCGAAGACCAATGCCATAGACCGCTAAGAGTCGCGGCGGTCGTTAATTGCTCTCCCTATGAAAGACTCACCCCTAAAAGGGCTGCCATTCTTTTACTCGATTCGAACGGATCTAGAAAAGGGTTAAAAAATGGAATGCGTTTCGTTATAGCGATTACAAAGGTTTCTCCTGGAAACCAAAACATTGTTGAGCGTTTAGTTCAAGAGCTTCAGAGTTTTGACTCAGAAGTTGAAATTTCTCTAGTTCTAAGTCATCAAGAAGGATAGGTTTCTTAGATGATTCCAGGAAGTATCAATCTCATCCCAGAAACTTCAATTGATTCTATGTGTGATTTAGCTATCAGATCTGAGCAATTGGGTTTTGAACGTTGTTGGGTATACGACGAAGGGTTAGCAACTCGAGATGTTTATGTCACCATGACCGCTATTCTGCATGCCACTGAAAACTTAATTGTTGGCCCCGGTATTACAAATTCTTACACCCGTCATCCAGGTCAGACTGCTGCTGCTATAGCTTCTCTTGATGAAATGTCTAACGGTCGTGCTTTTTTGGGAATAGGGGCGGGAGGAAGTTTGACTTTAGACCCTCTTGGAATTGAGCGTTACAAGCCTCTCGAAACTGTTCGTCAAACAATTTCTGCCTGCCGACAGTTATTCGCGGGTAAAAAAGTTGATTTGGAAGCACCAGGATTTTCTTTCAAATCAGCACAATTAAATTATGGAAGATCTGATATTGAAATTTGGTTAGCTGGGCGCGGTCCTAAAATGCTTGACCTTGGCGGCTCTGTTGCTGACGGGGTGATGTTAGATTTTATTTTCAAACCTTTACTCGGTGAATATGTAGAAAATATAAAAATGGGTGCTGAACGTGGAAACAACGATCCAAAAATTTGTTATTCAACAATGATCGTCACTGACGATGAATCTCTTGAAATTGTTAGACCCCATATGACATACCGTCTGGTGGACTCTCCTAAGACAGTGCTTGATGAGTTGGGTGTCACTGAAAAAGATGTTTCGAATATACGCAGTGCTCTAGCTAACAGCCTTGAAGCAGCTGCAGAATATGTGTCAGATGATTGGGTTCTACCTTTTGTCATCTCTGGAAGCGTAAGCGAATGCGCTGACGAACTTGCTCGTCTTGTCGAACAGCATGGTTTTAATGAATTCATGATTCCTGTATTTGAACCTGATAGTGGAGTTTCTTTACTTGAAGTAACAGCCCAGGTTCTTGGAGGTTGAGGGTGCAGAAGATTGGAGAACCTGTTCTAACCACTGATGTGCAAAAGTTTTTTAAAAATCTCAACATAGATATTCCTGAATCAGAAGCCATACCTGAATTGTGGGAGCCTGAAGCGTCTGCTTTAGAAATATTTGATGACGAACCTCTTATTGAATTAAAGCATCCTCATGTAAAAACGCTGAATTGCTACTGGGAGGCAGGCTGGGAAAACTCTTTCAAAACCTCTTGGCTTCGGGAATCTGTTGCTGAAAAACTCTATTGCATCACTGAAGAGCTCCCTGAAAGGTGGGGACTGGCTATTTTTGATGCATGGAGGCCTCTGGCTCTACAAAATGAACTTTTTAAAGCCGCCTGCGAGGATCCGAAAGTTCCGGAAGAATTATTCGCTGAACCAAATAGTGACCCTGTTACCCCACCGCCTCATTTAACTGGTGGAGCAGTTGACCTGACTTTCACCTTTGACAATGTTCCTTTGGCACCCGCATCAGGATTTGATGATATTACTCCTGCAGCGCGAGCAGATTTCTTAGAGAAAACCCCGGGATTTGATAGAGATTTTCGTCGTTTTTTGTATTGGACGATGCACGCACATGACTTTGTTGTTTTTCAAGAAGAATGGTGGCATTTTGAGTTCGGTACACGCCGTTGGGGTGCTTTAACAGGAGAAAAGGCAAAATTCGGGGTGGTAAGCCCTTTTAGAAACTGAAAACCGTTTTTAATTTGGAATCAACTATCGAAGAGTCTCTTTGCATGTCGAGCTAATTCTAAATGAGCTATGCCCATATCAACTTTTTTCAACTCCGAATTATTTATCACCTGATTTCCCCCGACGAAAAGATGTTTCACTCTTCTGTCCGGTCCCATTACAAGACCCGTGAGAGGATCCTGAATATCGCCTAGATCTCCTCCCGGCCAAATAGCAATATCTGCCTTTTGGCCTTTTGTGAAACTCCCTAAATCCTCTAAGCCCAAACAGCGTGCTCCACCTATTGTTGCCATCTCGACTACTTCTTCTGGCATAAGAGCATCAGGTCTCATTTCTCTTTGCCGTGCGGTAAAAAGTGCTTGTCTAAGTTCTGGGAATAAACCACCTATCTCATTCGAAGCCACCCCGTCTACTCCAAGTCCGACCGGACAACCTGCTTCCAGAAGATCTGTCACCGGGCACATTCCTGCTGCCAAACGCGCATTCGAGGATGGACAATGTGCAATACCTGTACCTGCTCCTCCCAGTCTCTGCATTTCTTCTTTATCGATGTGGATACCATGTGCCAGCCAGACATCATTATCAACCCAACCCCATTCGTCCAACATCTCGACCGGCCGCCTCCCAAACTTCTCAAGACAGTACTCTTGCTCCTCTAAAGTTTCGCAAAGGTGAGTATGAAGACGGACACCGTGTTTTCTAGCAAGCTCCGCAGAATCAATCATCAATTCCGTGGTCACTGAAAAAGGACTGCACGGGGCCACAACAACGTGAACCATTTCCCCGTCATGATGCCTTGAAATTATTGATTCTGTAGATGAAAGGATTGCTTCTCGGTCTTCCACAACATGATCCGGGGGCAGCCCCCCTTGGCTCTCTCCAAGATCCATAGAGCCTCGTGATAGATGCAATCTAATTCCGACTTGTTCAGCTGCATCGACTATCGCATCGAATACTGAGTCATCACCATTTGGCACCAAGTAGTGATGGTCAAATGCTGTTGTACAACCTGTTGAGGCTAATTCACCTAAACCGACTAGCGCAGCAGCATGCACATCATCGACCGACAGTTTGCCCCAGACAGGGTACAGATGCACCAACCAATCAAACAAGTTGCAACCAACTGCGCGCCCACGTGTCATCCATTGATATAAGTGGTGGTGAGTATTTATCAAACCTGGAGTAGCTATATCTCCAGTGCAAGTAAACACTTCATCATTGTCTTGCGGCTCAATTAAGCCAACTTCAGTTATGACACCATTTTCTATAGCTATATCACCGGGATATCGTAATCCCCTTAGAACCAGACGGTTATTCATGGTGACCAATCTCTAAAAGTATCAATCATTAATCTGACATCAGGTCCTAATGGGTAGAGAATCGGGCACGTACATCCATCTTTCATGTACTGAGCTACTTTTTCTCTTACCTCATCGGGAGTTCCAGCAGCACAAATCATCTGAACAACCTCATCAGGAACCAATTTTGATGCTGCCTCGACCTGTTCGTGAGTTGCCGGCCATGTCAAAACTTGACCTATCTCATCTAGAAGGTCTTCAGGAACCCCAGAAGCTTTCATAATATGAGGTTGCTGCCCTAGGTATTGGGTAACCATAAGTCGAGCTCCATCTAAGGCTTCTTTCCGATCTTCAGCTAGAGAACAAACTACAAGCTGAGGCCGATCAATTTCATCAATACTTCTACCAGCTTTTGAAGCCCCTATTTCTAAATGCTCCATCGCTCTTTTGTTGTACTCAGGTGAAACTAAATAGTTCAGAACGACACCATCTGCTATCTCGCCAGTCAACTCCATCATTTTCATTCCAGTCGCACCAATGTATATTGGCACCTCTTTGGGTCGCCGTTCCTGGTATACATAATCGAGTTCTACACCATCAAGTTGCACAAAATCACCTGAAAAGCTAACAGTTTCATCAGCCAACAACGCTCGGACTGTCGTAACCACTTCTCTCATTACTTTTAGAGGTCTTTTACGTTCTATTCCCACTTTTGAAGCCAATGGATCCCACCATGCTCCTATACCAAGAATGATTCGACCGGGTGCCAAATCATCTAAGGTCGAAAAAGTAGAGGCCAGTCTTGCAGGATTTCGGGTCCAGCAGTCAACTACACCTGAACCTATTTTTATCGTTTCAGTCTTTGCCGCAAATGCTGCCATAGGTACAACTGCATCACGAACGAGACGCGAATCAGCTTGCCATACAGCTTCAAAACCATTCGATTCGGCGTACTGTGTATATTCAATTGCTTCGCTTATCGAATGTGCATCTTGTAAATAAATTGCTAATCGAGTCATTTTCTCTCCTATTTCTTAAATCTAAACTTCAAACAATTTCAGCTAATCTTGCGTGAACTTTTTTTGCCTGTTCAGCGGCTTTGGCTCTAATTTCATGAGCATCCACGCGAGTTGACACCCCATTAGACCAAATAGTTTCTTGCTCCACTATGACCTCTATTGGATTGACTCCTGTCGAGAATGCAAGCTCCCAAGGGTCCATGTTTGGATAATTCCAAACAACTCGGTCATTCTTTGCTTCGGGAATAACTCGATAACCATTTGTTAACCATTCCCATGCCGTCTCTGGCGAAGCTTTTACATCAGACTCGCGGTGACGTGCATAAGCAAGCCGAAATTCTTCAAGCATGTCGGCACCAATTCCGTCGGTACCTAATGCAATCTCGTTGTTGAATCTAACAGGATTGGCATATCCAACAGAGTTATTCATGTTCGATCGAGGGTTATGCACCAAGGTTCCTTTAAGCCCGTGGTCGTCTTCAAGATGCACCCCATGGACAATAAGCCAATTGTCTTTTGAATAGTTCTTTAATCTTGAAACAGCAGTTGCATCAACTGCACCCTCTGCTACATGTACATGAACACCAACACCGAAACTTTCAGCAATTTCAGCAGCAGATTCTATAGTTGCATCTCCACATGTGAAGGACGCGTGTAAACCTACCATTCCGAATCCTCCTTCTTCCAGGAACCGCCTATTTTCGTCTAATCCTTTTTTTGCTCCATCAGGCCCGTGCCTATCCGTTACCCCATAGGAGCACGAGACCCTTATACCCACAGTTTCACAAGCCTCGGCTATAACGCTTAACGAACCTTCGATCGCTTCTGGGGATTCGTGATGATCGACAATTGCTGTGCATCCACGCTCAACTGCTTCAAGAGCTCCCAGCATCGCAGACCATTTGATCGATTCGAGGTCAAGGGCTCTATCAAGACGCCACCAAACCATTTTTAGTATTTCTTCAAAGTTTTCAGGCTCGCTCTCTGGTGCAGGCATTCCTCGAGCCAATGTTGAATAAAGGTGATGGTGGGTGCAAACAAGACCATATGTCTCATTTGACTCGATGAGTTCGTCAGTCATCGCAAATCCATTCTTTCCAATTCTCTTGTTGAGCGTCTGAGGCCATTGGTAAGCTCTTTCGCCAAATCCCATCTTGGTTGTGTAAAGCGGCAGCTACTGCTCCAGCAGTGGGGACTAATCCGATTTCTCCCACTCCTTTTATTCCATAGGGTGAATTAGGTTGTGGCTCTTCAACCAGGATTACTTCTACTGGGGGCATATCCTTAGGTCTTAAGATACCAAGGCTCTTAAGTGTCATATTTCGAGGTTTTGCTTCTTCATCCGTAGGGAAACCTTCCGTGAGAGCGTAACCCAGCCCCATATGCACCGACCCTTCAATTTGCCCTTCACACAAAATCGGATTTACTGCCCTCCCAACATCATGAGCGGCCACAACGTATTCAACTTTCTCTTTTTCTTCACCCATTACAACTAGTTGTGCTGCGTATCCAAAAGTTGAGTGAATTAAAGGATTTTCGACATCCTCTGACATCGAATTGGTCCAATCAACTCGATATTCTCCCTGATAATCAATCTCAGGTTTACATCCATTAGCCATCGCTGTTCTGCAGGCATCAGCGACTGACCCTGCCCCCATCAGCGTGCCTCGACTACCGGTCGTTTGACCTACATTCATTTCTCGACTCGTATCCACAATTACCTCTACTAGAGAAGGGTCGACACCTAACTCCTCAACAGCTACCTGCAAGGCAACCGTGTGGACCCCTTGTCCCATTTCAGTCCAACAATGTCTCACTTCGACTTTGCCGTCTTGACGGAATCTGACAACCGCCTTAGCTATTTCTTTTGCACCGTTTCCGAGACCCGAATTTTTTAAACCGAGTCCTAAACCAACTACTTTGCCATCTTTGATTGCTTGGTCATATGGTTCTTTAATTGCTTCTAAACAGGAATTCGCCCCTCTGCTACCTTCATCCATTATCTGCCCAGGCCCCCAGACCGATCCAGGTTTAACAACGTTACGTTTCCTAATCTCCCATCCGCTTATTCCAACTTTTTCTGCTAACCGGTCCATTACTCCTTCCATTGCAAACTGAGCTTGATTAGCCCCAAAGCCTCGAAATGCTCCCCCTACTGGATTATTTGTTCTTACGGCGATTGAGCGAACATCAATTGCGGAAACCACATATGGTCCGCTTGCATGACCTGCAGCTCTTTCTAATACCTTCATACCTACTGAGGCATACGGTCCCGAATCACCTATCATTCGTACCCATAATCCAGTAAGTAGGCCACTCTCATCGCAACCCGCTTTATATTTCATTTGGATTGGATGCCGCTTAGCGTGCATGAGCAACGACTCTTCTCGACTGAGGGTGCAACGTACCGGTTTTTCTAACAGATGAGCAGCTAGAGCAGTCTGTGCCTGGTTTGACATGTCTTCTTTTCCGCCGAACGCACCACCATTAGAAACAAGCTCGACTGTTACCGTACTTGTGTCTACTCCAAGCACTTTAGCGATCTGGTTTCGATCATCCCAGACGCCTTGACCGCCTGAATACACATATAGTCCTTTACCGTTAGGTACCGCAAGTGTTGACTCAGGTTCAAGAAAAGCTTGCTCAACTCTCTGGGTCTGAAATGTTTCTTCAATTATATGTTCTGACTCCTGAAGAGCTTTTTCGATATCACCCCGTTCATAACTTGACTCTGACAAAACATTGCCATCTAAGCCCCAAACTGCATCTTCGTTAGAACTAACAGCCTCAATGGGGTCACTGAATGGTTTTAGAACGCTGTATTCGACCTCAATCAATTCAGCTGCTTTGCGCGCTGTCTCCCTGTCTTTTGCAACTACTAAAGCCAAAACATCACCTAAATAAGAAGTTTTACCACCCTCGGGAATGAATACTGGCCAATCCTGATGTATTAAACCAACTCTCAGCTCTCCTGGAACGTCAGATGCTGTGATTACCTTCTCGACCCCTTCAAAATTCTCCGCACCTTCTATATTTATTTTTATAACTTCTGCTCTTGCATGGTCAGATAACCTGACAGCTCCGTGAAGTAACCCATCGGGACTTATATCGTCAATAAACGGTCTGTCTCCTAAACTGAGAGCCTCAGCTTCATAACGGCTTCCTGAAGTCCCAACACCCCCAGTTTCGATTTTTACAGGCATTTCACCAGAAGCTAGAGCTTCGACTGCATCTAAAATTTTGGTATAACCCGTGCACCTACAAAGATGCGCACCCAGATGCCTAGACGACTCTTCACGCGTTAGAGAATTTCCTTTACGGTCGATTAATGACTTAGCTCTAACCAAAATACCCGGAATGCAAAATCCGCATTGAAGGGCACCGTGTGCCGCAAATGTCTGCGAAAAGAGTTCACGTTCTTTCGGATCAAAACCTTCTAATGTTAAAACTTTTGTATCTTCTATTTTTTCCATTGGAGTCTGACAAGCGACTCGAGCTTTTCCATCAATTAAAACAGTGCAACATCCACACTGACCGGATGGAGCGCAGCCATCTTTCGGTGAAATGAGCCCGAACTCATCCCGTATCGCCGCTAAAAGGTTCGGATGCGACATTTCGGTCTCAACCTTCACACCGTTTAGTTCGAAAGTCGTCATTTCAACTACCCTTCAAGCCTTCATCGTCTTGTTTTTGAACTTCAATTCCTTCAGGTATTTCAACACCGGTTTGCGAAGTAATTGACTTATACACCTCAGGCCTTCTATATCGATCAAAATTGAAAAGAGTTTCCTTATAATTTGCACACATGTCCAAATCGACAACTGCTGATACTAATTCATCTTCTACTGTTGAACACTGAGCAATGATTTCACCAGATGGGGCTATTATCGAGCTTTCTCCTAAAAGATCGCAACCTTCTTCATTGCCGGCTTTAGCTACTCCAACTACCCACATCCCATTCTGGTATGCACCTGATTGCATCACCAAGTGATTATGGAAACCGGCCAGAACGTCCTGACTCGGATCAGGAGGGTAATGCACTGGGGTGTTGTACCCAATAAGTGCTAGTTCACAACCTTGCAATCCCAACACTCTGTAGGTTTCCGACCATCTTCTATCATTACAGATAGCCATACCCAAAATTCCATCAAAAGCTCCAAATACTTTTAGTTCATCGCCTGGTTCGAAGTAGTAGCGCTCTAAATGCTGAAAAGTTCTCCAAGGCTCATTCTCTTCATGACCAGGAAGGTGAACCTTTCGATATTTACCTAGCGTGTCGCCATTTTTAGAAACAAGAATTGCGGTGTTGTAACGATGACCATCAGGGGTCATTTCTGCATAACCTAAATGAAATCCGATTCCTAATTTTTTTGCTTCATCAAATAAAGGTTGAACTTCCTTGTTTGGCATTTCGGTCTCAAAAAAATGATCAAATTCAGCTATATCTTCTGACCACCATCTCGGAAAAAAGGTTGTAAGGGCTAACTCTGGGAAAACTACAAGGTCGCAAGACGCTAACGCTCCTTTATTTAAAAGCGCAATAAGTCGCTCAACTACTTCCTTTCTATTATTTTCTCTCTGTATAGGTCCAAGCTGAGCTGCACCCACTTTTAAAATGCGCGTCATTTACTTTCCAAACCTCCGAAATCTTTCATATCTAAATCAAGAATCGTCTGGAATAAAACGTTGCAACCTGCAATAAGGTCATCAGAATCTGTGTGCTCCTGTGGGTTGTGACTTATACCTTTGTGGCTTGGTACAAATACCATTCCCGTTGGACAAACTCTTGCCATCATCTGAGCATCATGTCCTGCACCGGACGGAAGTTTCATTACTGAATGTCCCAGTCGGGAGGCTATATTTTCTACTGTGCTTACAACTTCCTCGTTGAAGTCGACTGGTTCAAATCTAGCTAATTGTCTTTTTTCAATTTTTAAGCCTTCATTCGAAGCTAGTTCTAATAGAAAATCAGCAAGCTTTTTTTCAGCTTCCGCTAAACGAGCCTCGACCGTGTTTCTTAAGTCTGTGGTCAAAATAGCTGAACCTGCCACCACATTGACCAAATTAGGGTGTAGCTCCAGTCTCCCAACTGTGGCTACCTGGCTTCCTCCCATTTCTAAAGACAAGTCACGAACATAAGTGGAAATCGCAGCAGCTGCAAAGCCTGAATCATGTCGAAGTGCCATTGGAGTGGTTCCCGCATGATTAGATTCACCTGTGATTATGAGCTCGGTCCATGAAATGCCTTGCACTCCTGTTACCGCTCCGATTGTTACACCTTCTACTTCCAAAACTGGGCCTTGTTCAATATGCAACTCCACAAAAGCTCTGGGAGAAGGACCGGGACATGGGGAAGCTCCCCTGTAACCGATACGGTCTAATTCATCTCCTACTTTGGCTCCATCAACACCCTTTATATCTAAGGCTTCCTCAAGTGTCATTCCCCCTACATAAACGAGACTGCCTAGCATGTCCGGCGCGAATCTTGAACCTTCTTCATCAGTAAAAAAAGCAACTGCAACTGGATGTTGGGTTTCTATTTTGTTTTCAGAAAGAGACTCGATTATCTCTAAACCTGCGAGTACGCCCAAATTCCCGTCATATCTGCCTCCAGTTCGAACAGTATCAATGTGACTTCCTGTCATAGTTGGCGGACCGTCAGTTTTTCCAGGTCTAACTGCTACTACGTTTCCGATTGAATCAATATTTATTTCTAGATCTAAATCTCTCATCCATGCAACAACGAGATCACGACCCGCTCGATCCTCATCTGTCAGAGCAAGACGGCATGAACCGCCCCCATCGATAGCTCCTATAGATGCGAGTTCTTCAATACGGCTCAGGAGACGTTCACCATTTATTCGAAGATCTTCAGTCATTCTCGACCCTTTCTGCAAAAACAATGTCTGTAGGTCTAATCGGGACTCTATGGAGGTCTAAACCCGTGGCATTTCTGACTGCTGAAGCTATTGCAGCGGTCGATGAAATCGCTGGAGGTTCTCCTACCCCTTTCGCACCAAAAGGCGCATTAGGTTCTGGCTGTTCTATTAGAGCCGCTATTTCAACGGGTGGCATGTCTAGGGCAGTGGGTAGAAGGTAGTCGGTAAAAGAAGGATTCAGAATTCGACCATCCACAACATTAATTTCTTCCATCACAGCTAAGCCAAGGCCTTGTGCAGCTCCACCTTCCAATTGGCCTTGAAGTTGCAGTGGGTTCAATACTCTTCCTACATCTTGGGAGGTGATCAATTCGACTACTTTGATTAATCCAAGTTCCTGATCTACATCTACCACTGCTCTATGCGCTGAAAATGCAAAAGAGACATGTGCGTCCCCCTGACCATTTTCATCTAAAGGGAAAGTGGGCGTATGTCGATAAACCTCTTCTGCTTCTACTGGATCAGAAGTCGCTTCTTTCAAGCTGATGGAGAAGTCGCTTGATAAAGAAGCTACTCCCCCATCCACTATGACTAAAGATTCGACATCTATCTCATGGGATTCTGCGATGCGGGACAAAAGCTTAATACGTACTTCGTCACATGCACTCTTAACTGCACCACCCGACATCCAAGTTTGTCTACTAGCTGAAGTAGAGCCTGCCGATCCCACACTGGCCGTAGAGGCAGGTGCCAAAATCACTTCTTCAACTCCTAAAATTTCTCTGACTATCTGCTGGGCCAATGTCACAAAACCTTGACCAACTTCGGCGCATGCAGATGTAATCGTCGCAACTCCGTCTAAAAGCTGACAGGAAGCCGTGCTGAAATCATCAAATCCTTCTGAAAACATCAGATTCTTGAATCCAACTGCAATAGCTTCTCCTCGTACAATATGTTTTGGATCGGCGGTTCTCCCCGCCCCTCCAGGAAGCTCCATTTGTTGTGATGCTAAACCTGCAGAAGAGGGATGCTGAGCACATGTCTCTATTACTTCGGTTACTGGGGCCGTCCCCGTAATAGTTTGTCCGGTTATTATCTGGTCTCCAGGTTTAAGAGCGTTTTTTACTCGCAATTCAATAGGGCTCATGCCCAATTCAATAGCTAATTTGTCCATCTGTGCTTCGTGAGCAAAACAAACTTGTACACATCCGAAACCTCTCATAGCTCCACAGGGAGGATTATTTGTTCGAACTACTGCTCCGTATACCTCTACGTTCGGCACCAGATACGGCCCCGCAGCAAAACAAGTGGCATTAGCTAACACAGCACTACTTGTAGAGGCATAGGCTCCCCCGTCTAAAAGTAGTCGTGCTTCAACTCTTGTAAGGGTCCCGTCAGGTTTAGCGTGATGCCGATACCACATCTTGGCTGGGTGACGGTGCACGTGACCATGGAAACTTTCGGTTCGCGAATAGGACATCTTTATGGGTTTACCTGTTCTCATAGCCAAAAGACAGAGATGTATGTGAAGACTTATGTCTTCTCTAGCTCCAAATGCACCTCCAACTCCAGCCAATGTCAGTCTTACCTTTTCAGAAGGGAGATTTAGACAAGCAGCGACTTGGTCACGATCAGCATGAAGCCATTGGGTTGATACAAAAAGGTCAATTCCCCCGTCTTCTGATGGAACTGCCATTCCTGATTCTGTTCCTAGAGGCGCTTGATCTTGCATCCCCACTTCATATGTCCCTTCAACAGTTACTTCCCCTTCCTCCTCTTCTTGAGAGTTCCCGTAACTTAGGTTTATTTCCCTAAAAAGATTTCCGTCTGGATGTATTGCCTCATTTTCTTGCGCCAATTCCGAGTCTGAAAGAGGTTCAATTAGTTCGTATTCAACTTCTATTGCTTCCAGTGCGAGTCTTGCATTTTCAGGATGATCAGCTGCAACTATTGCTATAGGTTCACCCTGATATCTCACGACTCCATCGGCTAGAACTGGCTGATCGGGATGCTCAAGTCCGTACAGAGGCATACCGCTCAGATCTTCGCTTGTCAAAACAGCGTGAACTCCCGTCATTTTTAAAGCAGGAATCGTATTTATTGAAACTATCCGTGCGGATGGATGCGGCGAACGAAGAGTTCCGCCCCAAAGCATATCTGGATGACGTAAATCATTAGAAAATACAAATTCTCCCTTGACCTTTGGGATACCGTCAGGCCGAATAGCGCTCTCGCCTATTCTGGGGCCTTTGGTGGCTGTTTCTACCGTTTGAAGTCGGTTCATTTGTTTATTTCCTCTTCATTTTGAGCTTTTCGGTCTTTACTTGCTATCCGAACAGCTTCGAGGATTCTTCCATAACCGGTACATCTACAAAGATTTCCACTAATTGCTTCCTTAACTGTCAAATCGTCTGGATCAGGATCCGTATTCAATAGTTGATCTATTGCAACTAATAACCCTGGTGTGCAGAACCCACACTGAACCGCTCCCGCTTCGACAAAAGCTTTCTGAACATCTGAAATTTCACCATCTGACCCAAGTCCTTCGATTGTGGTGATTTCACGACCCACAGCAGAAGCTGCAAGAACTAAACAACTGCAAACGATTTCTTCGTCAACAAGGACTGTGCAAGATCCGCACTCTCCTTCCTCACAGGCATTTTTTGATCCAGAAAGTTCGAGCCTTTCTCGTAAAACCCATAGAAGACTTTCGGATGGGTGACCATCAACAACTTGATAACTACTTCCATTTACTACAAGTGTGTAGGTTTCAGAAATCATGCTACATCTCCCTCACAAACTCTTTCTAAAGCTCTTTTAGCTAAAACTTTTACCGCGTGTTTTCGATAATTAGCGGTTCCGCGATGGTCATCAATGGGTTCTGTCGAATCAGCGACGAGTTCAGAAAATTTACTTATAACTTTTTCTGAAGGGCCGCTGTTGGTTTCCCAATCAAATTCATGGGATATAAATTCTTCTGCTGCTGCTGCTCGGAACGGTACTGGAGATACAGAACCAACACCCACCCTTAATTTTCTCCCCAAATGGTCTTTTACTAATGCCAGAGAAACGACTGAAATAACCATTGCGTTTCGGGTGCCAACTTTTAAGAATTCCTGTGGTCCCTCGAATACAGGAATTCTTACTGATTCAATAATTTCTCCCGGTTTAAGTACATTTGTTTTTACACCAGTTACAAATTCCGTCATAGAAACTTCTCGGGTTTCTGTTGACGATTTTAATTTCAGAAATGCGTCCATTGCTACTAGCGCAGGAATTGTATCCCCAGCAGGCGACGCTGTAGCTAAATTGCCTCCCAAGGTTCCTGCGTTTCGTATTTGTGGGGAACCAACGGTTCTTGCAGCCTGTGCTAAAGCCGGAACAAGTTTTGCTAATTGTGGATTCGTTAAATCTGTGTAAGAAATACCTGCTCCTAAAACGATTTCGCTGCCTTCTATGGACCATTTTTTTAGTTCAAGTATTCGACTTAGGTCTAAAACACTCTCCAGAGACTTTGCACCTCTATTTACCTGCACCATAAGGTCAGTTCCTCCTGCAAGTACTGTTGTCGCAGGATTTTCTGCCAATACGTCACATGCCTCATTAACTGACTTAGCGATAATTACCCCCATCTATTAAGGGTGCCGGAACTTCAACATTTTGTCAACGCGTTTGATAGCTGTATCTTTAATCTTGTGGACACATTAAAACACCCTTTACAGAAAGCTCTCTTACCATTAGCGGACATTCTTGGAATCGAAATTCTAGATAAAGATGAAATATCAGAATCAGACTTACCTCTCATGTGGGAAGGTGAAGTTATAGGTGGTGTGCGTAGACATAATTTAAATGGTGCTTTAACTCGTCTTCTTTCTGCCGTCGAGATTGAAATGAATTTAAAAGTTAAAGATATGGACAGAATTCAAAAGCAGCAGGCAGTTGCCCTACTTAATGAATGGGGCGCATTCAATTTGAGAAAATCTGTAGAAAGTGTTGCGGAAGCTCTAGAAGTTAGTCGTTTTACGGTTTACAACTATCTCGAGCGGTCCGAAAATGACTAATTAACTTTTAGGTACTAGCTTTTCTTCTATGACCGAATCCCAATCTAAAACAGATACCTCTGATGACCTATCGCGCTTAGACGCAGTTGCTTTAGCAAAAATGATTAGAGATAAAGAACTTTCTCCAGTCGAAGTCGTTTCATTGACAATTGAAAGAATTGAGCGGTTAGATCAAAATCTGAACTCTGTAATACACCGCCAATTTGAAAGGGCTTTGGAACTGGCGTCTTCATCTGAGCTTCCTGATGGGCCTTTCAAAGGTGTTCCCATGTTAATCAAAGATCTTTGGGCAGAGGAAAACGGAGAACCCCATCATGCAGGAGTTAAAGGAATGCGTGATGCGAAATACATAGCTAGAACCGACAGCGATCTTGTCACTAGATATAAAGAAGCTGGTTTCATAATTGTCGGCAGGACTAACACCCCCGAGATGGGAGCGGTTGCAACTACAGAACCCTTGGCTCATGGTCCAACTAAAAATCCGTGGAATTTTGATTATGGTCCCGGTGGTTCATCTGGTGGCGCTGCGGCCGCCGTGGCAGCAGGCTTTTTACCTGCCGCCAACGCAAGTGATGGAGGAGGATCTATACGCATTCCAGCTGCAATGTGCGGTTTAGTTGGATTGAAACCATCAAGAGGAAGGGTTCCGATGGGACCGGAAAAAGAAGAATGGGGAGTTTCTATTCAACACGTGGTTTCGCATACGGTTCGAGACACCTCAGCAATTCTTGATGCAACTGGAATAAATTTTCCTGGTGATGGGGTTTTCGCTCCTGAATTTGGACGTCCATATTCCAATGAAAATTTTCGAACTTTAAAACCACTAAAGATTGGGTTAAAAATTTCTGACCCGCGTGTAGAAGTAAATCCTGATTGCATCGAGGCTGTATACAGTGCCGCATCTTTACTGTCAGATTTAGGGCACCATGTTGAAGAAACATCTCCTCAAGCTTTAAACGATCCAGAAAGAGTCAATGAACTGGGCTGGGCTTTTGGAATTAATTGGTCTGTAAATATTGCGGCAAATTTTACTTACCTGGCTGAACGTTTAGGGCGTGAATTAGTGGAAGATGATGTAGAACCTGGAACATGGTTTTTAGCTGAGAGAGGGAAAGAACAATCGGCTACAAATTTTGTTAAAGCTCAGGGAATAATGTCGACTCTTCGTAGAGAATTAGCGAATTGGTGGGCGGATGGTTTTGATTTGCTTTTGACCCCTACTACTGCTCAACCTCCCCCTCTTCTTGACCGCCTTACACCAACGGAAGAAGATCCTATAAGGGCATCAATCGAGTCGGTCCCTTATTCAGTGTTCACCTTTCCATTCAATACAACAGGTCAACCTGCTATCTCTCTGCCCATTGGGAGCTCGAATGGATTACCTGTTGGCATTCAACTTGTGGGTGCTTATGGAAGAGAGGACCTGATTCTGGCTGTTAGCTCACAACTGGAAGAAGTGGTTAATTGGTCTGCTAACCGGGCACCATTTCACGCATAACTTTTTAAGCGTCAAGAACTCCATAGCCAGCTTGGCCGATGTCAACAACTGGCGGTTCAGTAGACCATGGAAAATTAACCCATTGATCAGTGTGTTTCCAAACATATTCACATTTCACAATTGATTGGGGTTTTTGATAAAGAACGGCAGATTTCACCTCAGCGACTTTTTCTAAAGCGTGTCCGTGCACTAAAGCGAGAGTATTTCCAGTATCGGCGACATCATCAACTATAAGTACTTTTGCTTTTCCTAAATCCACCCAGTCCACATATGGAGGAAGTACTACTGGGAGGTCTAGGTGTTCATCAACCCCTGTGTAATATTCCACATTCATCACATAAAGATTTTTTACCGCTAGCGCATACCCAAGTGAACCTGCCACAATCATTCCGCCGCGAACAATTGCCAAAATGATATCCGGCTGATAATTATCGTCTGCGATTGTTTGGGCGAGCTCTCTAACTGCTTTTCCGTAAAGGTCCCAATCCATCTCTTCGCGTTCGATAACAAAACCTCCTGATTATTGACCACACTAGCGTGCAAATAAAACAAACTCTAAATGGATATAAAATAACTATCCAGTCATTAGCACTAAGCCAAACATCGTGTAGAGAACCATCACTGCCAACATGGGATACTGACTTTGCATAGCTTTCTTCAGTTCAAATTTTTCAATTCCTCTATCGTGCGAGACCAACACTCCCACTAAATGGCCACCTACGATAGAAAGAACTTGGACCCACCCAATTACTCCAGGAGAAATCAAGGTCCAGTTGATTGGATCAGTAGCTGTTCCAAAAATATCCCACCCTTTACCAAAAGGATCTGAAATAAGAACTTTGAAAGCCTGACCCTCCAGTAGCAACAGTGAAAAATAGTGAGCAAGGTCATAGCCGAAAAGTATTGGGATTAAAGAAGCTCCAAATCTCTCAGAGAACTTTGCATCCCCAGTTGTCTTACTGCCTAACTTACCGGCTAGATGGTAAGCGACTCCGACTACGGCAACTATCCATATGAGCCCAATTGTGTTGACTAATGTGAGCTCCCACTTGGTGCGTCCCACAATAATCTCGCCCCAAAACCGAGTCCTTGAAAATCCATCAAAAGCAGTGCCTCCCAAAGCAGCCAGCACTACTGCAAGCTGAGATGAAGTCATCTCATAGTTTGAAACTCCTACGAAAGGAAACCGTAAGAACATTTTCTTGGTCTTTTGTGCTTCTATTTCTTTTACCCTGAATGGAGAGAGTTCGGCCAAAGCTCCGAATAAAACACCGAAACCTTCGGCTTTTCGTGCTTGTCCCCAACCCCATCTCCATGCCATGGCCATCAGGCCGATGGTATATATCAATATCCACCATCCAAGGACTCTGGGGCTTGCTCCGTCATGGTATGCCAGCTCAAACCAATGGAAAACACTTATTGGGGCCAAGGCCGCCCACCCAGAAGTCAACCATCTTGGAGCTGTTTCTCCGTTTGCTTTTCTTGTTTGATCTACTAATTTACCGAGTGTCTCCCATGGACTTATCTCTCTCCAAATATGACCAAAAAGAGCCGAAGCGAATGCCATCCCTATCCAAAAGACAACGAAGACTGTTATTGGTGCAAGGTTGGCAACAGTGTTGTCTTGACCGATAAAACCCGCCAAAACAACGATCAGAAAAAGTAACAAAGAAACATAGCGAAAGACTGTTTTAAACAAATTAAATTGTGGAAAAACTTCGAATATCGAGCGCCCTATTGCAAGCTTTTTTAACAAGGGCCTATGCCAGAAGTAACCAAGTGCCCCAAAAGAAAAAACTAATGCCACTACTCCGGCCCATGCGACTTGCCATTGAGATAATGGCAAGTCAAGGCGGCCACCTACCCCGTGGGCTAATATGAGAAATTCAGTCACGAAACTTGAAGTTCGAAGATTCTGAACCCAGCTGAGTGCAGTTCAGCTTCAAAAATTCCAGGAATGGTGGCTTCCACATTTATTACTGCCGGGGCATCAGGTCCAACACTTACCATGTCGTCATACACATGCAGATGAACTTCATCATTTTTATCGCTATAAACAGTTATCTCGACTAAATCACCTTTTGAAACTTCAAAACGCGACAACCCACCTTTCACTTCCCCTCCTAAAATCTTCACCTCAAACGAAGCGTCAGGAAAATCCGATTCATTACCTCCTGAAATCATGACAGTTGTCGTATCCGCAATTAGTTCTCCATTAAAGGAAAAACTTCGATGATCTACAGATGAAAGTGAAACTACTATCTCATGATGACCGTTCGATAAATCACTTAAGTAATGGTTTCTTTCAGAAAGCATCGTCACCATTACGCCATCTAGTTCAACGTGCAAATGGCCTTCTCTCGGTTGATTCTCGCCTTTTGCATCCAGAGGAACCAGTTCAAAATTCTCTAGTTCGATATCAAGCGTTACCCCACCTTTGTTATCAGGAATTGCAACTAGTGAGATATTTGGAGGGTCTTTAACAGAACTCAAATCAATCACATCTTCATCGCTGTAGTGGTCATGTCCATCATGATTGTGCCCAGCATGATCGTGTTTTTCCTTCTCATTTTTTTCTTCTAGCAGAGTATTGTTTGAGCTGTTATTTTCACTTCCGCAAGCCAATGTCAGCAAAACAGATGAAATAAAAAATAACAAAATACCTGGACGAGAAAAATCAATAATTCTGTTCTTCATCAGTCATGCCAATCGAGTGCGGTTCTCATAGTTGTTTCAAAATCCTCGAAACTCATCGAGGTTTTAGTGGCATCAATTAATTCAGCATCTTGACCTACAAGCGTTCTAAAGGGCATTTTAGGATCATTTACCGCTCTAACAATTGCATCAGCTACATCCTGTGGATCAGGTGCTCCGTTACCTTCACCGGTCACACTGTCGCTAATACTGTCAAGTCTTAGTAAAGCTTCACGAAATGCTAGGGCACGTTCTTGATGTTGTGATCCTTCCCATGTATCCGGTCTGATGATGTTCTCAAAAAAGCCTGTCGAAAATCTACCAGGTTCTATTAAACACACTCGAATACCCAAATGTGAAACTTCAAAATGTAAGGACTCACTTAAAGCTTCAAGAGCATGTTTTGAAGCCGCATAAGAACCACTATAAGGAGGTGCCGAACGGCCAGCGATACTACTGACATTCACTATCACCCCGCTACCTCGTTGAGTCCAAACTGGTAACACCGTTCTTATCAGTCTCAACGGACCCAAGAGATTTGTATCAAGTTGATTCCACATCAACTCATCTTCCAGCTGTTCGACTGCTGCTTGTATTTCGAATCCAGCATTATTTACAATCGCTTCTATTTCTTGCGCATCTTCCAAGCAATTTTGCACCATCTCTGGGTCGCACACATCCAGTTGACGAATCTCTATTGAAAGTCCTTCTTCATTCGCAACCTCACGAATGTCATCACCTTTACTAAGATCCCTCATAGTAGCGATAACTTTTTTACCTTCTCTAGCCAACGAAAGAGCAGCTAGTTTTCCAAATCCAGTATTACTTCCTGTAATTAAAATACTCATGCTATGACTTTAGCAATCTCTCAAACACAGATTGATTTTCATTTAGAAACTTGATTTTAAAATCAACGGTTCTCATTCGCTTTTTTTTGCTCATATAGATCTTTACACTTGGGGCAAAGAGGGAAACGATCCGGGTTTCTGTCTGGCACCCAAACCTTTCCGCATAAAGCGACTATTGGCTTTCCAGTGACAGCTGATTTGACTATGTCAGCCTTTCTCGCATAATGAGAGAAGCGGTCATGATCACCTTCATCTAAGAGAGTTTCACTTTTAGTCTCTTGGCTAATGTCTGTGGTGTTCATAATGGTAAGCAAATGCTTTCCTCGTTCTCAGTTTTAGTTTATTTCCGCATGTTGACGTATCCATGTGTGCATAGCGATACCTGATGCAACGCCTGCATTAATAGACCTGGTTGAACCATATTGAGATATAGAACAAACCATAGAGCACGCATTTTGTGTCGTTAATGAAAGACCTGGACCTTCTTGCCCAAACACTAATACACATTCTTTTGGCAAAGAAACAGTCTCCAAGGGAACCGACCCTGGCAAATTGTCTACTCCAATAAGTGGAATCGCTTCCGAATCAGCCCAAGTAAGCATGTCTTCAATTTTCGGATGATAAGTAACATGCTGGTACCTATCGGTAACCATTGCCCCACGTCTATTCCAACGTCTTCGTCCGATAATGTGCACTCCCGCTGCCAGAAATGCATTAGCGTTTCTTACTACAGTTCCAATATTTAAATCATGATCCCAATTCTCAACAGCGACATGGAAAGAGTGCCGGCGTGTATCCAAATCCTTACTTATCGCCTCTACGCTCCAATAACGGTAACTATCAATCACATTGCGTTTGTCACCTTGCGCTAAGAGTTCAGGGTCTAAACGATTATCTTCAGGCCAAGGTTCGGGATGTGGCCCAACCCCTATAGTGAAACCTTGCACTTCCTTATCTGATGATTCTTTTTCTTTCACTTTTTTACTATTCCTCAATCGCTTGGTTCACCAAAGCACGAAGATCCCAGCGCAACTTTATATGTGTCCCCGAAGGAACCAACTGAGTCAAAAAAATGCAACTTATCTCTTCAACGGGGTCCACCCAGAAAACAGTACTGGCCATTCCTCCCCAAGACGCCTCTCCTTCTCTGGCTTGTATATGTCCTTTAACGGGGTCTTGAACTACAGCAAAACCAAGTCCAAAACCCACCCCATCAAAAAAACCCTTGTAATAAAGTGGATCTCCAGCGTCTGTCATATCTGCTTTACCGGGCAAATGGTTTTCCATCATTTTTTTTAATGTTGAAGAATCTAGGATTCGATTCCCATCCAGCTCCCCCCCATTAACCAACATTCTGCAGAATTGGTGGTAATCATGCATGGTTGAGAGTAAACCCCCACCACCACTTTGCCATCTTGACAAACGATAACTGCTCTCTTCAGGCTTCTCTAAAAGTATTGGAGAAAGCGTTTCCTCTTCAGGCATGTAGCAAGCAGCTAAACGTTCAATTTTTTCATCAGATATCTGAAATGATGTATCCGTCATTCCCAAAGGGTTTAATACCCTTTCTCCTAGGGCTTCATAAAGAGATCGCTCATCAATTACTTCTATTACTCTGCCTAACACATCAGTCGCCATGGAATAAGACCATCTGGTGCCCGGTTGATGCCTTAAGGGAAACTCCGCTAAGAAGTCAGTAAGTTCCTCCAAACTGAGCTTTTCACGCTCTTTGTCTAACTCTGCCTTCCTATACATTTCATCAACAGGATGCTGGTTGGTAAACCAATAAGAAAGACCAGCTGTGTGAGTCAAAAGGTCTACAATATTTATTGGCCTTTTGACAGGTACGGTTTCGGGCCTATCAGCTGTTCCTCCGGAGAAAACTTCAGTTTTTTCAAAAGCAGGCACAAAATCACTAAGAGAGTCTTGTAAACGTAATTTACCTTCTTCAACCAATTGCATTACAACAACAGAAACAATCGGTTTCGTCATCGAGAATATCCGCCATATTGTGTCAGGACCTACACTTCGTTGCGCCTCTCTGTCAGCAAATCCGAAGCTCTCTCTTAAAGCAACTTTCCCGTGCCGCGATACCAAAACATCGGTTCCGGCCATTAAATCATTATCCACATAGCTTTTTGCGTAATCAGCTACCCGTTTTAGCCGACCGTGATTTAGACCCACCGTTGAAGGTTCAACTAGATCTAGTTCACCGAACATACTTTAGGTGTCTAAGTCGACTTTCTCGTCGTCATTTGCTACTTCTACCCCGTCACCATAAAAGAGATGCAAATCTGAAATTGTCTCAATTAATCTTTCTGTCGAAAGTTCTGAACCATCTGATTTCACGGTAATCATGTTGGAATTCACGTGAATCCCAACAACCCCTTCTAAAGAAAACAATCTTCTTGCTAACTCATCTGACGGCGTGTCGCCAATTATTTCATCATTAACTTGGAATCTTTCATGATCCATTCCCGTCAAACATCTATTGATTTCAAAACGATAAATCTCTGGTTTAGAGGAATGTGTAAGAACTACATTTATCGGCTGACCCATAATGACGAATGTTACCTAGGTTGAACGTAGAGTACATTTTTTTTATCGAAAAATACTAAATATTAGTGACTATCGTTTTAAGTCGATTAACGATCAAAGAAAGCAAAATAAAACCAGTTGCTAATAAAACATGCACTATTTTAAAACCTGCTTCATGATCTGCGATGAGTATCCCGACTGATCGAACAATCCAGAAGGTTACTGTCCAAATACAAAATGCTGGAATTAAACGAGAATTTTTTATATTCCTGTCTCTCCAGCTCCCCACCAGAATTTTTATAACTGCCATGGCTGCTAAAAGAAAAATAGATGCTACCAATAAACTCCAAATTCTTTCTCCATTTGAAACTTCATTGTCTTCAAAAAGGTTATAGATCCTAGTCGTCCACGCCAAAAGAGTTGAACAAGCAAAAACCCACAAAAAAGAGACCAAGCGATTCATAGCCAAAAGGTAACCAATGTCTCAACGATCAACTACTTAG